>MDSW01186900.1_pt1 | contig 40989 bp, 26 predicted proteins | sample 811171 | NCBI WGS metagenome assembly MDSW01 (sample SAMN05326641, study PRJNA326480) | marine metagenome | isolation source: seawater | place: Atlantic Ocean: North West | collected 2012
TATGTCTGATGATGTAGCAATAGGTTCTGACTTGTGGATGGATGCTATTGAATCTGAGGAGAGGGGAGATAGGGACTCTACTCTAAGGATATGTAGAGAGTTAGTTGCCAAAGAGCCCGATAACTCAGATGCTTGGATGACCATAGCCAGAATGGAGCTCCCTGCCCCCACCAAAGGTAAGCAAGAGATGCCGAGCTTGGTCCAGACAGCTAAATCCGTAACAGCCCTGAGGAGGGTAGTCAAATTAGATCCAGAGAATCGTCGAGCATGGGACCTCGGGGGAACTTTACTGGTAGATCACTTAGGGATGATGGATGATGCCTTAGAGTGGTGGGAGAGTCGTAGAGAGAACGCCCCAACAGAAGTCACACCACTGATTGAACAGATTTCGATATTGGTCCGGATGGGGTATTATGAGGAGTGTGCGGATTTACTCGAAGAGATGTTCTCCTCCGAAATGGATTCTGTCGACGGAGGATTGAAGATGAGGATGGGTAGAGTCAGCCAGACTGTTTCGAAGGCCTCGAAGATGGAGTCTGATGAGATATTTAGGCCGAACCAACCTAAGCACCCCAGGTGGGAAATAATAGAGAAGCTGAAGAAGAAAAAGCCGATTTCACAGGGACTATTCCTGATGCTCTTTGTCGCGCCCATGGCATTTTTCGTAGGTAGTGCGAGCATGATATTCATCGGGGACTCGGGTTGGTCCCTCCCTATTGTTTTCATCATACTGCTACTGACAGTCGTGGCCATCAGCAGACTTAGTATGAACCTCTTACAGTCAATTAACAGGCATGCCTTAGATCTTGAGAGGGCAATTGACTATGAGACAACTACTGGGCAGGTATGTATCCCGGAAAGCATTAGAGAGAGCCCTCTTTACTCTTCCTTGATGAAAAGTAAGATGCCTGCGATAAAGGAGAGAATCTACCTGATAGTTGAATCTGGCGAGAGGATGCCTAAGAAATGGGAGCTCAATCTCCCTTAATACCGTCCTAGGTCCCGGCTGAGAAGTCAAGAAGATACGATTTCTGATCCTCAGTCAGCTCATCGATAACAATTCCCGAGGATGACAGTTTCAGTGCGGCCAGTTGCCTGTCCTGATCTGGGTGTATATCGTACACAGTGTTGTCATAAGTGGATCCTTCACGCGCTAATCTACAGAGTGCCAGGAACTGATTTGCGAATGACATATCCATCACCTCACTGGGGTGGCCTTCTGCCGAAGCGAGATTAACTAGTCTGCCCCTGGCAAGCAGATGGATCCTCCTGCCATCGGGCATTGTGAATGCCTCGTTATTGTCCCTAATCGTAAAGACCTCGGTAGCTCTCTCTTCCAAGTCAGAAATACTGACCTCGCAATCATAGTGTCCGGTATTACACACAATAGCGCCATCCTTCATTGAGTCGTAATGCCTTCCAACTATGACGTCCTTCATACCAGTGGCTGTGCAGAATAGATCCCCTATCGAGGCCGCCTCATCCATCTTCATTACTCTGAATCCGTCCATTGTCGCCTTTAGTGCGGGGATCGGGTCAATCTCTGTGATGATGACATTGGCCCCCATCCCCCTCGCCCTCATTGCCAGCCCCTTGCCGCAGTGTCCATAACCGGCGATTACAAAGTTCTTACCTGCCAAGAGAACACTAGTTGCTCTGAGTATCCCGTCTATTGTAGACTGGCCTGTTCCATGGACATTATCGAAATCCCACTTTGTCTCCGCATCATTGACTGCAATGACTGGATATAGTAGCTCACCGGCATCTGCCATCGCCCTCAGACGGTGTACTCCAGTAGTCGTTTCCTCTGTCCCGCCAATTATTCCCTGTGCGAGATCCTTGAATTGAGAATGGACCCTGTAGATCAGGTCTGCACCATCATCCAATGTAAGTGTAGGATCAAATTCCAAGGTCTTATCTATGCATTCATAGAATCCCGAATTATCCTGTCCATACCATGCATGTATTGAGTATCCCTCCGAGGCTAGCCATGCGGCGACTTCGTCTTGAGTCGAAAGTGGGTTGCACCCAGACCATGATATCTCTGCTCCTGCGGACTCTAGAGTCTCTATTAGGACCGCGGTTTCCTTGGTGACATGTAGGCAACCGGCTATTCTTTGACCCTCTAGTGGCCTTTCAATCTCCGCTTTTGCCCTCAAGGAGGCCAATGCTGGCATCCTACTCCTTGCCCATTCGACCTTCAGCCTACCGGCCTCGGACATACTCAAGTCTGCGACGGTGTACCTATCGGAAGAGTCCATTGAGGTCCCCTACCGTTAGGCTCCGCCTTGCCTTTGCTGTTCGTAATAACTTGCGTAATACTGTTCAGCATAGGCTCTGGCTTGTTGTTCGTCATATCCTGAGGCGACCATTTGCTGAACGTAGGCCTCCACTGGATCCATGGTCTCCACTCCCCCAAACTGTTCGACTGTATCACTAACAACAGTATCCTTCGATCTACCTCGGACAACTAGGGTCACTACGACTACAAGTATCAGAAGGATGGCCGCACCTATGCCTGCTAGAATTGTTGTGCTGAGTCCCCCGCCGGCAGAAATACCGCCATCGGAATCGCCTCCACGTGGGACCAGGCTGATATCGATTGTCTCCGATATGACATACCTTGAGCCGTCTCCTTCTGTGATACGTATGTATACGGTAGCAGCTACACCAGTCTCGACTTGGTAGATATCGGAAATATCCAAAGTGAGGGAGAATGTATCTCCATCACTATTCATCTCGGACAGATTGAATTTTCCAATTTGCTTCTGGGTAATCTTCTGGGAGGTAGAGTAGTCGAGGACTGCTGGATCTAATGCTACTTCGATTTTCACATCTCCATTTTCGGCACCTGATATCAGGTTACCAGTGACTAGTACCAAGTCCTCTCTCTGAGAATCTGTTGGCCTAGGGGCAGTGAACTGGACCAAAGGTGGTTCGTCGCCGAAGTCCTCGCCTACCACTATGAAATACATCCTGTGCTTCTCACTCTGCTTTCCTGCTTTATCGTAGACAATGAGCTCTACACGGATCTCATTTTCTAGAGTCCCGTCTGGGTTGCTCGTGAGATTTCTGAACGTGTATGTCCACTCATCAGTAGCAGAAGCTGGAATCTGGAACTCATGGCCCTCCAAAGTTGGACTCTGGCTGTCCCATGGGTAGTCGAAGAATACCTTCCACTCGAATAGCTCTATTCCAGACTCGCCCTCAGGTGCGTCTGGATCAGTACTATTTTCAGCTGAGAATGACAGGCTAATGTCTCCCGTCTCAGTGAGCCTTACTCGGTATATCGGCCAGTCAGTCCCTGCTACTGTCTTGGTCCCATCCAATGCGATGAACTCCGAGATTGCAGAATTGGAGATGATTGAGGCAGACGCGAGTGGCCTGAACTCATCTGCCAGGGTGTCGTCCGTCACGAGTCTGATGTAGGTGATCCTAGTGTGTCCATCTTCATCGTGAAGATACAAGGTCAGTATCCATTCTGCCCCTATTCTGCAACCGGTGTTCGATGAAGTATTTGCGACACAGAAAGAGCCGAGGGTCGGAATCTCTGGAGCTGTCTGCTGAGTATGGCTGGTCTCTCCAGCATCAATGATTGCACCATCCCAACCAGTCACAGAATCATTATTGCCTGAGGAGAGTGTCCAATCAGCGAAAACTCCTGGAACATTTGTAACATAGTCGAAAGATAGGTCTGAGTTACTCTTGATGTACATCGTAGAGTAAGCCCCGGTTATCGAGTCTATCGAAGGGGATTGGCCGTTTACCGTTAGGTCGTAACCCTCTCCGGCAATTCCGAAGTCCGTGGGATATGGAGTAAGTCTGTATTCCAGTAGATTGGATAGAATAGGGATCTGCTCTCCACCGAATTCTTGAGTCACGCTGGGATTCTCAACATCTATCGTAGTTACGATCATCCCTCCAGCACCTCGGTTGCATACCGACAGAAGGGACTGAGACTCGTATGTATTATCTCTGATCAATGTATGGAAGGTTCCAGTTGGATCACTAATTCTTCCACCGCATACCTGAGGAATCTGGGTTCCCTGAACCTGTGCGGTATCAAGGCCTGATAGGGCTACGTGACTCCCTCCGTTTATGGCGCCGAATGCTGACATATCGACATCGTCCATAAGAGGGTGGAATGGGTCCACGATAGTGATATCTTCACTCAGAATTCTATTGTCCTCGGTGAGATTGACTTGATTTCTCATAGCAATATCCATTCCAAACGGTAGGTTGGCTGGCTGATATGCATCTCTGTAAGGACCTAGGTGTATTTGTGTAGTACCGCCCTGCACCATGAACTGTTCCAAGGTCTCGACGACGGATAGGCCATCAGTGACCCGAGTAGAAGCTAGCTTGTCATAGTAGTCCCCATAGTAGACGTTGTAGTCAGTCTGCCATGGAAGTAGGACCTTGTCATAGTGCTCTAGCCATGAGGGAGTAGCATAGTCGTCCCAGTTATCCAGTTTCATCTGAGTGTAGCTCATACCCATAGATTCCAAGTCAGATTTGACCATTTGGAGACGGTTCTGGTCTGTCGGATTGGAAAGAATTGCCACATCGATCCTATCATAGAATGTTATGATGAAGAAGCGGACATTTCCAGATGGCTCTACAGTATTATCTTCCTTGGTGACTTCTGCAGAGAAGCTGATATTGTATGTGTGTCCATCGGCCCAAGAGTTGAACGGTTCTGACCAATTTGCCCAGTCTCTCTGATGTGGTTCCAAGGAAAACGGACCGTTATCCGCGGTTTGTTCGAAGACCTGTTGGTTTGTCGTGAGGTCTTTTATTGACATTGAAAGGGTGTAGTCACCGTCAATGACTCCATTCAGAAGCGGTACCGAGAAGCTGTGAATGGATTGGTCATCAATTGGATAAACGCATTCGTATGTGATATCTGTAACGCATTCCATGACATCGGGTTGCATCAGAGTAATTTCTGCACTGGCGATACTGAATATTATCGATGAGATGTTATTTGCATCATTTACCTCTGAGGCGTTGTACCAAGCTGTAGTTGGATCGGTGGTGTCGAGCATGGTCATTGCATCGATTCTGTATATTCCGCTCTCGAAATCATGATTGGCGAGGACCAGAGTGGATGATTCCGAAGCATCTAGGCCGGTGACCTCTTCCGTGTAGTTTCCGTCAAACTCGAAGGTGAACTCCTCTACTCTGATATTATCAATACCGAATCCTGCTAATCCAGCATTACCATTGATGCCATCCTCATTCGATTGGAATCTCCAGGTCAGACTCAAATCAGAGCCAGCAAGTGAGGTACACTCGTCCCTCCAGTCAGTGGTATCGGAGCTGGTCCTATTCTGAATCACGATATGAGTGAGATCGAGTGTAATTGACTTCATGATGTTCTCAGTATCAAACCAGACTACTGAGTCGAGATTATCGGAGTGGTCGCCGAAATACTCGACCTCATCATATCCATTCAAATCGAAGTCCTCGCACCTGTGGAAGTTAGGGTCTTCGGGATTCGTGTTACGAAGTCCGTTCTCGTTTAGATCTGTCCAGCTTCCATAAACGACTCCTTGATAGAGTTCGCCATCTTTTATCCAAGATATCTCAAGATTAGCGGCATCCCTGATTGCCAGTACGTTGCCATCACGGTCTTGCAGGAAGTCCCCCTCAGCGTAATAGTCGAAAGTTAGGTACGTAAAGTCAGCACCAGAAGCGGCTATGGGTATCGGATCTAGAGTGAGGGTTTCATTCCATCCGTCTCCATAACCACTATCAGGATCACCTAGCCAATAAGCGAAATTCTTGAACACTCCCACGTTCTGAGGGAGCATGTCATTTGTTCCTGTAGAGTCATCCATCCTACTTCCATTCTCGTTTCCGTCATCGGCCCAAATCGGATCGACTCCGGAGAAGTCCTCAATCCCTACAAGATCGGGTTCGGCGTTGAAGATCTCTGCCTTGACTGAGAAATCAGTGAGCGTATTTCCCCAATTGGTGGCCCGTATCTCAACGTCCCTAGTCCCAGAGGCATATCTTACACCATTCTCAAGATTTCTCCATGGCTCCTCTGCTAGCCCTGGGTCGAAGAGATTTTCAACGGTCGTCTGGAATCTTATCTCATCATTGGTAGAGTCCAAGTTTTGGAATCCTGAAGGATTGGTTAGTTCAGTCTTAATGAAGTAGGTCGAGTTGTCTCTGAAATAAGCTTCCAATGATACTTCCTCTGAAGCTCCTGCTGCCATATCAGAGAACGAAATAGTGTCAGAGACAGTCTCTTCAGTTCCGAACGTTACGTCCCTCTTCCTGATGGTGATATTGTCAAAGGCAAAGCCATCCAAGCCTGAGTCGTATGATGACCCCTCTGGGCCTACTGAGCCAACAAGACCGCTTCTAAATCGGAATCTGATATCTATTACTTGACCAGCATATGGAGTTAGGTCGATTGATTCGAGATCGCTAGGATCGTCAGTTTCATCAGCCCCTTCCGTATAGTTTGTCCACCCAGTTGCAAAGTAATTCTCGTAGTTACCGTTGTTTGAATTGAACTCTGCATCCCCATAGAGGAGTACTCTTACTAGTCTATTGTAGTCCCATCCTCCTGTGAAGAAGACTGATTCCCATCCATTACCCTCAGACCAAACCTCGATTCCGCATGAGTCCTCGTAGAGCCATCGCTCCACGACTGAGTATTGCTCGGCCAGGAATAGCTCGAAGAAAGCGGTTGAGCACATCAGAGAGACATCTAGGTAAGCGGCATCTGCCCCAGTAAGATCAACGTTCTCAAGGATTAGTGCCTCATCCATATTGTTGAAGTATCCGGAGTCGTTATCATTCCCTTGATAATCCATACCGGCCCACATGTAGGTAGTGGGATTGTTGTCAGCCTCAAACCAGTCATCAGTAGAGGTTCCATTATCATCAACAGACGCATTAGACTCCTCATGCCATGAAGAATCTCCAGTTCCATACATTCCAGTATACGATACCTTGGAGAATGAACACGCCGGACAATTCGAGTCCTCTTCATTCCCATCAAAGTCATTACTGTAGACGACTGTATCAGACCCGCCCAAGACTTCCTTCACCTCTAGGTTTACGTCGATGGAACCTGAAAGCGGATTTAGTCCGGTATTCTTTACTGTCACATTAACGAACCTAGTTCCTTCTCCCAGTTGGGCTTGTCCAGTTGCTGGATTGAACGAAGCTGGTGCGATTCCAACTTCTGTGATTCCCATGTCTTGATTATCCAAGGTGAGTACCGAAAGGAAGTCTCCAGCACCTGCCCATCCCTGAGTATCAAGCCACATAGCATCATTAGCGAATCTGTAAGAGTAGTCTCTCTGGCCCACGATTATCTCTAGTGCACTACCCTCTTCGCCCTGTAACTGACCAGTGATGGCCATAGTGGGCCTCCTTCCTACATCGAACGACAAGGGAGCAAGATATCCCGTCCCATCTGGATTGCCAAGTATTATTTCTACAGTGTTAATCTCCCTGAGGTTGTCCAGTAGGAGATATGTTTGATTCTGGGCACTTGAGTCCTGTAGCCTAGTTAGGGTCAGCTCTGTTGGGACGAAGAAATCTGACACGCCGTCCCTGTTGACATCTTCGATAGTCAGAGAAGCGCCCTTGAAATCCCCCAGAGATACGTAATTCTGGGTATTCCACTGAGTTCCTGATTTCTCGGCGTATGATATATTACCTGTAATTCCATCTACAACAGCGACCATATCAATCTCTCCGTCCCCGTCTGTATCAGAGATATCCATTCCGCCCATGGGATAGTTGTGTTCCGCATCGAGCTTGAATTCGTGAACACCCTGTGCGGTGGGAGTCATTGGATTCGGGAATTGATCTTGGATACAATCGTATTCTAGAACAGTCATATTATCGTAATGACCTACTGAATATCCAACTCCTGCATTCCAAGGAGGAGTTCTTAGGAGCCATAAATCCAGATCTTCACAATCGCCGATTGGAGTCCCTATTCCTCCGCCTTGAACGGTCTCGCCCCAGTGCCCTAAGAGGACATCAGTGTAGATTCCATTTGTGAGGGGAACTGGCATAGCCTGCTGATTAGTTAGCAGGCTTGGGTCCGGACCCCTGTAAATCTGAACATATTGATTAGATCCGGTAGTGTCTCTTGATATCAAAATTATATCGTCATTACCGTCATCATTTATGTCCCCTACCTCCATACTGATGTGGATTGGATTGGATATTGTTATGGCAGTATCTGACCACGAATTGACGCCATCAGTGCAACTTCCGAATAGTACTGTTAGATTACCTGGTCTGACGAATGTTTCTCCAACGAATCTGATATTCTCTTGGTAATAGATTATGTCATTTGCACCGTCTCCGTCTATATCGCCTATCTCCACATCGACACCATTTGCAGTATCGACAAAGCCAGCCCTCTGTGAATTGTTATTGGAGATGAAAACGTCCTGCCTATCTGCAAAACCTCCTGAGCCATCATTGTACAATGTGGTGATGAAGTGCCCCATCGCGCTGGCTGAGACAATATCATTATCTCCGTCACAGTCTAAATCGCCCACGGCGATATCCGATGGATCACGCTGAACGGCATATTGGGTGATGTGTGATGCGCTTGCCCCTGGTACGAAAGAAGCCAGTGGCATTGCCATCAGTAGAAACACGAGTAACAGTGCTCTCCTTCCCTCTCTGAATCTATCTTGTGCGGTCTGCGGACTAAGCGACATGCCCCTCGGGTAATTTGGCTCTCTCTTATGCCTTGTGGGGAGATGTGCTACGCAACCCCTACGGGGTTGAGGAAAAAAATTCACAATTAATGCGATTCTAACCAGCTAGGATTGGGAGAGTAATGGTCCTCTGCCCCTCCATGAATTCTCTCTAGTTTTCCAATTCTCCAAAGCCTATCCAAGAAAACCTTGAGCTCCACTTCACCCTTACCTACCCTCTCGCCGATAAGCCTCTGAATATCGGAAATTGAAAGTGATGTATGCCCGTGTTCTCTCACTACCATAGTCAGTATGAGCTGAAGCCATGCTTCGGCATGCGGATCTGCGGATAATGGATTTGACAGTGGCTCGGGAGGGTCTACTTCAGAAACGAACTCCTCTAAAGCGGAGATATCTGGATCGCTTTGTTTTGAGGTTCCTAATCCAGAAACAGCATCTTCCAAATCCAGATCGCCTACGGTCCTTACAACAGACGGAATCCTAGATGGATCTGGAGGGGGGCCGGGTAGAGTCATTTCAGGGTTGGGTCCTTTCACTTTAGAGCTGTCCAACGATTCGGAGATATTTTGATCATCTTCATCTGAGAGATTTCTAAGAAAACCCATTGCCCCCGAAATTCCGATGGAAGAACGAACAGAGTTTACAAAATCCTCATTACCTTCTAGTAAAATATCGACTTGATCTTGAATCGATCTGTATCGAAATCTGACTCTTCTTGAGTTCGTCATGTTGCCCCTCCACTGTATCAGTATAGCCCATCGTCTATTAACCCGGTTACTTACTAGCTAGTTTCCTAAGTACGGTCTGCAAGATGCCTCCATTTCTGTAGTACTCTACATCTACAGGCGTGTCTAATCTGACTATTGCAGGGAAGGACACCGTGGTTCCATCGGATCTTCTCGCAGTTACCTCAATTTGTGACAGAGGCTCCAAATCTCCCGAAGATGGTATGTCGAACAGTTCTGTTCCGTCTAGCCCTAGTGAATCAGTATCTTCTCCCTCTGGGAATGTCAGTGGCAATACTCCCATGCCAACGAGGTTTGACCTGTGAATCCTCTCGAATGAGGTAGCTATAACGGCTTTGACACCGAGAAGCAAGGTCCCCTTGGCAGCCCAATCCCTGCTGCTTCCCGTGCCATATTGAGAACCAGCTAGAACGATTAAATCCGTGCCATCAGCTATGTATCTCCTACTTGCATCAAATATTGAGGTTACCTCTCCGGTTGGCAGATATGTTGTGAGGCCCCCCTCTGTCCCGGGTGCTAGTTGATTCCTTATCCTTACATTTGCGAAGGTTCCCCTCATCATGACCTCGTGATTACCCCTCCTACTTCCGAATGAGTTGAAATCTCTCTGGGTTACCCCCCTCTCAATCAGGTACTTTCCCGCCGGGCCATCTTTGGGGAAAGCTCCAGCTGGACTAATATGATCAGTAGTTACGGAGTCTCCGAGTTTCAGAAGTGCCCTTGCAGAGTTGATTGGCTCTATTGAGTCAGCATTCAGGGATATTCCCTCTAAGAAGCTGGGCAGTCTGACGTAGGTGGAGTCCTCGTCCCAAGGGAACAGAGGGGAAGGATCGCTTGGAATAGAGTCCCACTTTGGCTCTTCTAAAATGTCAGAGTACCTATCTCTGAACATCTCTGGACTTATTGATGAGGATACAGCTTCTAGAATACTCTGGTCACTAGGCCAAATATCTGCTAGCATTATTGGATCCCCCTCACTAGAGTGACCAATCGGGTCTACTTCGAAGTCTATGTCAAGAGTTCCTGAGAGTGCATAGGCTACTACTAACGGGGGGCTTGCTAGGTAGTTCGCCAGTATTTTCTGATGGATTCTTCCTTCGAAGTTCCTATTTCCTGAAAGAACGCTTCCTACTACTAGTCCACCTTTGTCTATGGCCGATTCTATTTCTTCATCCAGAGGTCCTGAGTTGCCAATACATGTCGTACATCCATAGCCAACTACGTTGAAACCTAATTTATCTAGATAAAAAGTAAGGCCGCTTTCATCTAGATACTCGGTCACAACTCTGCTACCAGGGGCTAGACTTGGCTTCACCCAGGGTTTGATTCTGAGCCCTCTTTCGAATGCATTCTTAGCAACCAATCCTGCTGCTACCATTACACTGGGATTACTAGTATTTGTGCAACTGGTGATAGCGGTGATTACTACATCCCCATGACCGAGGTCACAGTTCTTGCCCGTTACTTCGTGTCTGTCTTTATTTTGTGAAGGGTCTACTCCATGGCCCTGATGCCCGATGGGAGCATTCAGACTCTCCCTCCAGTGACTCTTCATCTCTGAGAGAGATACTCTGTCTTGCGGTCTTTTTGGTCCTGCCATCGAGGGAGTCACAGTTGAAAGATCCAATGATAGGGATGTGGTGAAATTGGGAGAAGGCGTACTATTTGTTCTGAATAGTCCTTGTGCTTTTAGATATCTTCTTACATTCTCGACATGGTCGTCTTCTCTTCCTGAGAGAAGCATGTAATCTAGCGTTGTTTCATCTACTGGGAAGAATCCGCATGTCGCACCGTATTCGGGTGCCATGTTAGCTATAGTTGCTCTATCTGGAAGGCTGAGATTTGAAAGTCCACTTCCATGGAATTCGACAAACTTTCCTACGCATCCATGCTCTCTGAGTAGCTCTACAATTCTCAGCGTAACATCAGTAGCGGTAACCCCAGGGACTGATTTACCAGTAATTTCGAAGCCGACAACCTGCGGGAGAAGCATGTATATCGGTTGGCCGAGCATTACTGCTTCTGCTTCGATTCCCCCCACTCCCCAGCCCAATACTCCAAGCCCATTGATCATCGTAGTATGGGAATCTGTGCCGACCAATGTGTCTGGTATCCACTTACCTCCCTCTTCACGAGCTACGGAGGCAATCCACTCTAGATTTATCTGATGAACGATTCCCCTTCCCGGGGGGACTGCTCTGAAGCTATCTAGGCTCTGCTGACCCCACTTAAGAAACTTGTATCTTTCCATATTCCTGTGATACTCCATCTCTAGATTTCTCTCGCGAGCATCTGGGAAAAGACCCGAAAAGTCAACTTGTACTGAGTGATCTACAACAAGATCAACGGGGACTTGAGGATTGACCATCTCGGGATCTCCTCCTAAATCTACCATTGCGTCCCTAAGAGCGGCGATATCAACCACTGCTGGCACACCAGTGAAGTCTTGAAGTATCACTCTGCTAGGGGAGAATGGAATTTCCGAGGGTTGCATCGAAGGAGTCCATGCGGCGATATTCCTAACATCCTCTTCTGTCACTAGGAATCCATCACACTTGCGTAACGCGGCCTCTAGAAGACACCTGATTGTGTAGGGGAGTGTTTCGAGATTACAGATACCTAGCTTTTCAAGAGAGTTGAGGTCATGGAACTCTCCGGGACTTCCATCAGCAGTCTCGAACGTGGAGATACTACTGAACGGATCTTCGATTCGCATGGACACCCGAACCTTTGGGCGTGAGTCTCGCCCATCAACTTGACTGAGAGTAGTATTGGGTTCATTCGATGACTACAGCAGTGATTAGCCTCACGTCATCAATTGGCTGATCGCCACTTGTATCGGGATCATCATCATTGTTGCCAGTGACTACATTGTTGATTGCATCAACATGTGACATGCCGCTTAGAACCTCTCCGAACACTGTATGAACACCGTCTAGGTGACTGGGCGAACTACCGGTGGGTACGATGTAGAACTGGCTACCTCCAGTGTTGGGATTATTAGTCTTGGCCATCGCTAGCATACCAGAAGAATGTGTTAGACCGTTATTTGCCTCATCTGGAACTGTCCATTGGCTCTGCTCGCAAGCGCTGGAACTACTCCTACTTTCACCATTGCAGTATCCGAACCACTTGGCCGCGTTACCTCCTTGCCCGTTCATGCCATCTATGTCCCCGCCCTGATTCATGAATCCTTCAATGATTCTGTGGAATATGGTGGAGTCGTAGTTTCCCTGAGATGAATGAAGCAGGAAATTCTCAACGTGCTTTGGTGCATCGTCACTGTAAAGTTCGATTTCTATTGTCCCCATTGTCCGCTGACCAGTATCTGAATCTACATATGAGATGTCCATAGAAACGACCGGGTTTCCTTCTTCCTCGGTTAGCATGTCCGCGATAACCTTCACAGCGACCAGCGACATCATCATTACAGCGACAATTGCGAACAGTCCGAAGGGAGTTGGGTTGCCCTCGTCCATTAGTTGGAAGCCCGCTCCACGTGAAATGGCATTGGCATCCATCATGGATGAGAGATTATTCATTGCCTTTCTGGTGTCCTTGTTTTTTGGATCCATCTTGAGTGAATTGCGATAGCTCTTCAGGGCCTTCCTCCAATGGGATCTCTGCATATCTGGATCTTCCGTCCCCAGCGTAGTCCCGGCATCTCCTACCAGCTTCAGGGTCTTCGCTCTCTGGGAGTCGTTTTCACAGATATCCCAAGATTCTCTGAGTTTTTCCAATGCAAGATTATTATCTCCCTTGTCCATCATTGCTGCGGCCTCAGACCATGATTTACTGAGTTCTTCTGGTACAGGCATGGAGTTGCGAGTAAGCAATCCTTCAAAACGGCAACGGAAGAAAGCACCAGTTGTAATTGTACATTTGGCGGGGGAACGGCTAATACCCGACTGTCCCCGCAGGGGGTTGCAAGAACACCAACGTTCGGACAACGGGGAAAAAAATCAATGGACAAAATCTACAATGATTTCACAATTAATGTCGCTACTGCAAACGGAACCGGTTCGCAGTCCTCTAATCTAATAATACTGCACTCAATGTTTGAAATGGGAGTCCCCGTGAGTGGTAAGAATCTCTTCCCTAGCAATATCTCTGGACTTCCCACTTGGTTCATTATCAGGGCAAGTGACAAGGGCTACCAAGCCCCTGGCGATGATACAAATATTCAGATTATCATGAATAAAGACACCTGGGAAAAGGATCTGAGAGCCTTAGATCCCGGCACCATTGTCATTTACAATGAAGATGCAAAGATGCCTGTAGAGAGGGAAGATTGCATTTGTCTGGGGATGCCTATGACATCGATGGCTAGAGGAATTAGTCCGAAGATGGCCAGATTGATGGCCAATATGTATTATGTCGGAGGAATAGCACACCTTTTGGGAATAGAGGAGGGGGCAATATCAAGCGCCGTTGAGCAACAGTTCAGAGGTAAGGAGAATGCCATAGCCATGAATCTGCAGGCGATCTCAGAGGCGCGTTCATATGCCTCTGAAAATTGGGGCGATGTCTGTGAATTTGCCGTGATAGCTAGAGAAAAATCTAGTGATACTTTCCTGATAGAGGGGAACGAGGCGGTTGCACTGGGTTGTATCTATGGGGGGATAAATATGCTTTCTTGGTACCCAATAACCCCATCTTCATCATTAGCAGAGGCGATAATCCACTGGATCCCCCAACTGAGAGAGGCCGATGATGGTGGCTCCACATGTGCTGTGGTTCAGGCTGAAGACGAGCTGGCTGCCGCTGGAATGGTCTTAGGAGCTGGTTGGGCAGGGGGCAGGGGAATGACCTGCACTAGCGGCCCGGGCATTTCTCTAATGTCAGAATTCATCGGTTTGTTCTACTTCGCTGAGGTCCCTGGTGTAATTTGGGATATCAACAGAACTGGTCCGTCCACTGGCCTACCAACTAGGACCCAACAGGGAGATCTTTCTATGTGCTATGAAGCTAGCCACGGAGACACCCAACATATCGTCCTCATTCCGGGAACTGTCAATGAATGCTTCGAATTCGGCTGGAGGGCTTTCGACTATGCGGAGAGATTCCAGACACTAGTTTTCGGATTTGGAGATCTCGATCTGGGCATGAACCGATGGAGCACATCAGGTTTTGATTACCCCAGCGAGAAAATGGACAGAGGGAAGGTCATCAGAACTCAAGAGCAGCTGGATGCAATTTCAGATTTCGGGAGATACAGAGATGTGGACGGGGATGGTGTTGCCTACAGGACACTGCCAGGAAGTGGCCTTGCACCAATTCTGTACAGGGGGACTGGTCATGACGAGGATGGGGTATACTCTGAAGATCCACAGGTCTACTATGAAGCTATGCAACGACTCAAGAGGAAGATCGAAGGATCTCGAGATGTCTTGCCTGCACCTATCATTCGAGAGGAGGACGAGGGAGATGTGGGAATAATCTTCTATGGAAGCATGGAGAACTCCATAGTGGAGATAGATGACATGTTGGAGGAGCGCGGCATGTCAGTCAGTACGTGTCGGGTCAGGGCCCTACCTTATCACTCAGAAGTGGAGGGCTTCATTGAGAGGCATGACCGCGTGGTTGTCATGGAAGTAAACAGAGATGGCCAGCTACATGGAATCTTGAGGAAGGAGCTCCCCAAGCATCTGATACCCAAGCTTTACTCTGTCGCATACAGCGATGGCCTCCCTCCGAAGGCAAGGGAGTATGCGAATCGGGTTGTCGAAGTTCTGGAGGCTGATTAATATGGTCAAATTGAATGTTCTGAATCTCGAAAAGTCAGAGTACAAGGGCGGAAAGTCATCATTATGTCCTGGTTGTGGTCATGACCAAATTTCCAATGTAATTATCCAAGCCGCATGGGAGAATGGCATAAAGCCAGAAGGGATTGCAAAGATGAGTGGCATTGGTTGCTCCTCTAAGACGCCTGCGTATTTTCTTGCTAAGAGTCATGGATTCAATACTGTGCATGGAAGGATGCCATCGGTGACTACTGGTGCCAATATGATAAACAAGGACCTGGCATTCATTGCAGTTTCCGGAGATGGAGATACGGCCAGTATCGGAATTGGGCAGTTCATCCACGCCATAAGAAGAAACCTCGATATGGTCTACATAATTGAGAACAATGGAGTCTATGGGTTGACCAAGGGGCAGTATAGCGCCACAGTTGAAAAGGGATCTAAGAAAAAGAAGGGGTCGGTTAACGAACAATCCCCGATTGACCTGTGTGCTATGGCCGTAAACCTGGGATGTACATTCGTAGCTAGATCATTTTCCGGAAGCAAGAAGCAACTCACCGCTTTGCTCAGGGCCGCTATGAGCCATAGGGGGATGGCCATTATCGATGTTATCTCTCCTTGTGTCACATTCGCAAATAACGATGAGTCTTACAGATCCTACAATTACGTGAAGACAAATGATGAGGTGCTCCATATTGTCGACTATATTCCACACTTCTCTCCTCTTTCCGAGGTTGAGGTACCTGAAGGAGAGTTTAGCGATATCTCGTTATTCGATGGTTCCACACTGAGGCTGGAAACTGTCTCTGAAGACCACGACCCTGGAGATGCCGTAGCGGCATTGAGGGCGATTCACGAAGCGACTCAGGACGGACGGCATGTAACTGGACTACTCTATTACAATCCAAATCAGCCAACTGCTACTGATACTCTTGGATTGACAGATACACCGTTGATGGGACTTTCTGACAAAGAGATGCGCCCTAGTGCAGAGAGCCTAGAGAAGGTCAATGCTGGATTCAGGGCCAGATGACACTCTCATCGCTCGGATTCGTTGAAATATTGGACCTGTGTCGGAATGACGCTAGTCCCTTAGTGTAGTGGTCCATCATATGGCACTCTGGATGCCATGACCCTGGTTCGAATCCGGGAGGGACTACCAATCACACTGATCGATACAGTAGCTGTGAGACCCAGCTAAATATTATGATAATCATGAACCAACCAAGACCGGTTCGTATCATCCTTGACTCTTCCCTCTTTGGAGGAAATGGATCGATTCCTGCCTCTAGAGCCTCTGCAATAATCGCCAATTCCTCCTCGATAGTTTCTGGTTGATTCATAGATATCCCTCATGGCTCTACTGTGGGGTCCCAACCCGAGATATAATTCTCATTCATGGATTGGAAATACTCTAACACTGATGAGATGTCTAATTCCTGGGAGTGAAAATTCTCCTCTATTCTATCGCTATTACTAGACTTAGGTATTGTGATTGACCCTGAATCTATGCACCATTTTATTGCGGCCTGGGCCGGAGTACATCCCAGTATTTTCGCCACTTCGACCAAGTCTTGGTCGTTCACCTTGTGTCCCCTGGCCAAAGGGGAATATGCCATCGGGACAGCCCCAATTTCCTTAGTTGCGGATATTAGATCCGGCCTTTGTAGCCACGGATTGATTTCAATTTGGTTAACAGCAGGCATTATTCTCGCGTATGATTTCATTTCTTGTAGATGGTGATGACCGTAATTACTTACGCCAATTGAGCGAACCAATCCTGTCTCTAAACAATCCTCCATTGCCTTCCAAACTTGTGGCCTTACCTCCAAGTCTTCCGGTGGGGCATGTACAAGATATAGGTCAATTGCGCCAATTCCTAGATTATCGTGACTTTCCTGGCACCTTCTAATCACCTCATCATAGCTGGTTGCATGGGGCCTCCTTAGTTTGGTAACTACGAAAATATCATCCCTAGTTACTTCTGACTCACGAACGGCCTCTCCTACCTCTGACTCATTACCGTAGGCCATGGCAGTATCGATTAACCTGTAGCCATATTCAATCGCATGAGAGACTGCTTTCTTGCACTCTCCGTGCCCCTTCATCAAGTAGACCCCTAAGCCAAACATTGGTATGTCGACCTGTGAGGTCATTTCTCCAGTCTTGGCATCCTTGTGTCCTATCTTAATCGTGCCAGACATAGTACTGTGAGGTTGTGACATGTAATCAAACATTGCCACAGCCATGTTGAAGCGTCGTATCTCTTCGAGAGTATGTGAGTGAGATACCAGAGGGCCTGGAGTTACCTGATGCCAATACATCGAAAATACGACGCTCTGCCTCGGTGGTACTTAGTAGAAAGACTCCGGAAGGGCATGAAGTTCTTCTTGGCCATAGAGTCTCCGAATTGGCAAGCTTTCCTGACTACTGGGCGTTCCCAGGAGGAGGGATAAGCAGAGTCGACCTTGAAGCGGCTAAGATTCTGAAAGGGAAGCTAGACGTGGGTGATTCCTATGAGGAGGCTTGCTTTGCTCTGCTTAGAGAGATGGTTGAGGAGATTGGCCTTTCCCCGGGAGGGGGGGGTACGATTGTTGAGGTCTCACCGAGCATCAGGGAATCTGTTTGTGGGGATAAGTCTGAATGGCTGAGGCTAGTTAATGATGGAGAGATTGTGATCGAGGGTTTCCATTGTGAGATGATCACAGATAGGACTACCCCCCCATTCTCCCCAATGAGATTCCAGAACTACTTCTTCCACGTACCCATGGAGGATTCCATGGCTTCCCCTACATTCCCACCTGGGCGATCTGAATTCGACGATTTCAGGTGGTGGAGACCTAGGGATTTGATACAGCAATGGGAGGAAAATACTGTTCGTCTACCGCCCCCCATTGTTACACTGGTGAGGGATCTAGCCATGGAGGCAGAGAGGCAGGGAGATCTACTCTCTGCATGTGAAAAATTGAGTAACGACCCGCCCTCTGGAGAACATAGGATTGAATTTGCCCCTAATGTGGAAGTTTTTCCACTTAGGACAGAGACTATCCCTCCCTCCACTCATACTAATTGCTATATCCTTGGCGAATTGGGTGGTGAGTGTGTAGTGGTCGATCCAGCCGCTAAATCGGAAGAGTCTCTAGCTTACCTAGAAAGTAAGATTTCAGAAGTTGTCTCATCCGGATCCAAGATTGTGGCAACGATTTTCACACATCGACATCCAGATCACATAGGGGATCTTTCAAGAATTTCAGAGATTTATGATGCTCCAATTTGGGCTAGCTCGATTACTCTCGATTCTATCTCTCATGAGGGTTTATCCTCGATTATTGAGGAGGGCGATTCATTCGCCTTGAGAGGAGCCAGTGGAATGATCGAATGGGAGGTCATAGAAACGCCCGGTCATTGTCCTGGGCACATCTGTCTAGTGGGCGACTCTGGGATTGTGAGTGGAGACAATTGCGTTGTGGTCGGGACTATTCTAGTTCCCTCCTCAGACGGCAATATGAATTCATACATCTCTGGATTAGAGCGAATTCTTTCTCTTGGACCTACAATGCTTTTCCCCGGCCATGGTCCTGCCTGCACCAATCCTACACGAATTTTGGAGAGATATATCAAACACAGAACTGCGAGACATGATGGTGTCCTCAATGCAGTCTCATCTGGATTGAGTAGTTTGGAAGAAATTACGTTACATGCATATCAGGACTCGCCCGATGCTCATCCCATTTTATCTCGAGATCAGGCATTATCACATCTGAACTCACTTGTTGAGTCTAACATTGTAGAGGTTCGAGCAGGTCACTACTTCCCAGCTTAAATCGGGTCAACATTCAAACGAATGCACCTAGAGGGTCTAACATGACTGAAAGGTGGTGGGACAAGAAGGAGGAGGATTCCACAACCGAGGAAGACGTCGAGTCCGCGTCCAGTACTTTCAAAGATTCAGAATCCGGTGATGGAACTCCGGTGGAATTCATCGGGCAGAGGCTCGTGCTGAAGCCAGACAGAAACGGGTGCTTCTACGTCAATGGGAGTATTGGGAACATCGGGAACATAAATTTCCTAGTGGATACGGGAGCGAGCTACTGCGGAGTCGATGAAAGGACTGCCCAGATGCTCAATCTGGATCGGGGAGAAGTGGTGAGGACAACTACAGCTGCTGGCCCGGGATTTGGATACAGGACTGAATTGCCTGACGTGACGGTCGGACAGATGTCGATAAGGAATGTTGAGGCCCTAATCAACCCCCTCAGGGAGGAGGAGGCGGACTTCTGCATTCTCGGTATGACGTTTCTTGAGCACATCGACTGGAAACACGAGAACGGGATGCTGATTCTAAACCCGGATGGGGAGTCGGATGGTACCAAGGTATACGGTTCGAGCACACGGTTCACCAAGTCTGATAACTGGCTTCTGGAGGACCCTGGTTATACTGTAGCAGCAATCGTACTCGCTCTCGGCCTCATTGCAACCTCATTCTTGGCAGTGGCTGCTAGTGGGACCAAGGATCAATGGGCGGTAACACAAGCTGAGGTACTTGAGAAATATCCGGGATACGACTGGGTGGAATATGAAGACTGCTATACGGATGACTGGGGAGACGAATACTGCGAATACTGGTATGAGTTAGATTGCTGGGCGGACTTGGACGTCTCACACTCTGTTGACAATACCACCTACTCCTCTGAGGTTGATCATTTTCCAATCACAACTTATCAAGACTACGAAGGTGCGGAAGAGGACTGTTTGAATTACGCGGAGAATGGTACTATGCCAATAGGAAGTTTCGTTACACTGTACTACAATACTGAGGACCCCAGTGAAGTCCGAGTTGATCCTCCATGGGATGAGATTTTCGGCTTGTTCTTGTGTGGAGTTATACAGCTAATCATGTTGATTGTTGTTCTAGTAATGGCCTATCTCGATGTAGGAGGCAATAGCGTGAGTTTGTCGTCGGGCGGCGGTAGGTACTACAGCGACCCTGGTTACTACGACCGGCCTTGGCACAGGAGACCATGGTTCCATCGCAGACGCCGTTTCTACCGTCACAGAAGCAGTGGTTCTCATAGCAGAAGTAGTAGAGTCACTAGGAGTTCTGGAGGACGTAAAGGCGGCGGCAGGTCCGGCGGCGGCAGGTCCGGTGGCGGCGGAAGAGGACGGTAGTTCCAACATGGATTCTGACTGGTCAGGAGCGCCTAGTTTTCCTGGTTCTGAAGTCTCTGAGGAGTGGGTCCCAGTAGACGAAGGGGTAAAGCTGAGAGTCATTACTTGGAAGCCTACCAGTTCGAAGAGTGCTTCGACGGTTGTCTTTGTAGCTGGCTGGGGGTCACTGTTTGAGGGATGGCGTCCACTGATTTCTGAGTGGTCCTCTGAGAGAACGATAGTTTACATTGAAACACGTGAGAAGAAGAGCTCTAAGATTAGTAAGAAAATCTCTGAATCAGACTTCAGTGTAGATAAATTATCCTCTGACTTGGTCGCGGTCTTAAGATTCTATGAATTGGAAAGCACCCAGATAGACTGGTACTCGTCATCTTTAGGATCTACGATCTTAATTGATTCATTCAATTGTGGCCGACTTTCGGGCAGGAGCTCAATCCTTCTAGCACCTAATTCTGAATTCAAATTCCCTTTCTGGGCAAAGGCACTGATAGTTCTACCTTTACCTAGATTCATGTATCCCATAATTGTCCGTTTAGCTGTTTGGGCGGTTGAAAGAAAGGTGAAGGAGGAGGGACAGAGAATAAGGTACAGGAGAGCCCTGCTATCGCAGGACCTTCAGAAGATGCACCTTTCAGCTAGGTCGTTAATGAAATACTCACTTCCTGACAACTTAGATGGGATTTCATTTCCGTGTGCAGTGATGACAGCCTCGTCTGACAAGCTACATGGGATGGACAGAGCGATGGATATTATTGATAGGATACCAAATTGTAAGTTCATCGAGGTCCCTTCGAATCAATACGCGCATGAGGCTGATGTAATCAAAGAGATTCATCATTTCCAGTTATTGGAGTGATTGACATGAGGAATAAGCGATTGGCTGATGAAGTCAGCCTGTGACGCGCACCTGATACAATGCGCGAGCAGACCTCATCATTCGAAGTCGCCAGAACCGTTCGTGAACTCGGGGAGATGGTTGGCTCTAGGGTCAGAAAGGCGTATCAGCCCCACTATGAGCAAATAGTCTTGAGAATGAGCAAGAAGGGTTTTCCCAATAGAGATCTCGTGATAGTCAGGGGAAAGAGAGTTTACTACTCTTCGAGAGACCGGCCGATGCCACCTAATCCGTCTCAGTTTGCAATGATCCTGAGAAAGTATCTCGGGAACTCCAGATTTATCGGAGTATCGCAATTTGGGTTTGACAGAGTTATGTCCCTGGAGTTCGAGCACGGCAGGGGAAAGATGTCGCTGGTGATAGAGCTATTCAGAGATGGAAATGTTCTTCTTTTGGATGAGGATGGAGTCATAATCCAACCTCTGACTCATGCCAAATATGCCAGTAGAACATTGAAGAAAGGAGTGAAATATGCCCCTCCTCCTGCCTCACTTGACCCTCGTAATCTTGACAGGAGAAAGCTTGACTATATACTCGAGGATAGTGATAGCGATATCATCAGGACGGTTGCTTCCAGGTTGAATGTGGGCCGTGTCTATGGGGCCGCTGTTTGTTCGGGAGCCGGACTATCGGAGGATTTGTCGGCATCTTCCCTAGATGAAGCGCAACGTGCCTCTCTGCTAAATTCGATTGCCTCTATGATGGATGAGCTTGAGGAGGGCGAAAGGTGTATTCTGTGGGTCGAGGATCAGAGTAGCTTGGAGAAATGGAAATCCTCCCAAGAAAGTATGGAGAATGAGCGTCCTAGCGGAGCTATGCTTATCTCGCCCATATGGTTGAAAAATATGGATAAAAAACCATTTATTGAGATGTTTTCGCTCTCAGAAGCTCTGGATGCCGTCTTTGGAGAGCATGACTCCGCAGGATTCATCCGGAGAGAAGAGGAGAAGCTGATTGAGGAGGGCTCCACTCAAAAGCAATCACAGGCCAAGCTAGAGAGAAGAGCAGAACAGCAGAAGAGAGCCATAGAGGGATTCATCCAGAAGGCTTCGATTTCTCAAGAGCTAGGAAAATCAATTCAGGAAAACTGGGAGCATGTGAACTCAATAATCACCCAGTTCAATCAAGCAGTTTCCAATACAAGCTGGCTGGAGGTATCAGATATGTCCCAAGGTGTTGATTGGATAGGCAGGATAGATGCTAAGAAGAGGACAATCCTCGCTTATCTTCCTGATGAAGATGGCGACCCTGGGACTAGTGTGACCCTAGAGGTGGATAAGACGGTACATCAGAATGCACAGCGATATTTTGAGATCGGCAGGACTCAGAAAGACAAGGCATCAGGCGCAGAGATTGCCCTAAAGAGAACTCTTGAGTCTCAGCAAAGGGAAGAAAGGAAAGCTGCAAAGGATGCCGCTGGAGGAAAGCTTAGAGCCATTAAAAGAAGTAGGAGGTTTTGGTTTGAGAAGTATAGATGGGGCATACTTTCTGATGGTCGGATGATAGTAGGAGGAAGAGACGCAAAAGGAAATGACTCCATAGTAAAGAAGCACTTGGGATCTAAGGATCTGTACATCCATGCAGACTTACATGGCGCCCCTTCTTGCGTATTGAAAATCAAAGAGGGGATGGAGTTCAGGGATTCAACTACCGAACATATTCCAGAAGGTGTTTGTTCGCTCCAGATATCGCAGAACATGGATGGCCCTGAAGATGCTCGTGAGCTTCCTGACTCTTTACTGAAAGAGGCTTCACAGATAGCTGTTTGCTGGTCCAGAGCATGGGGGAGCGGTGGAGCGGCGGCAACTGCGTTTTATGTCAGGCCCAGTCAGGTATCGAAGAAGACCGAAAGTGGTGAGTCTCTTGGCAGAGGGGCCTTCGTTGTCAGGGGCCAAAGGCATTGGTACAGAGATTTACCATTGGAACTGGGAATGGGGATGGGAGTAGTAAATGGGGTTCCCCTTCCAGTGATAGGAACTGTTGAGTCGATATCGAAGTCTTTCGGCAGGTGGGCCAGAATAATTCCAGGCAGAGATAAGAAAGAAAATGTAGCTAATTCAATTTCAAAGGCAACCGGCTTATCGCAAGATGATGTTCTTTCTGTGCTTCCTCCGGGGAATTGCTCGGTGGAGGATTATGGCCTCTTACGCAATAAGTAGTCGGTAGTCATGATCTAGTCCATTCGGGCTTTGTTATAGCGTAAAGATTGGCATCCACATATCTGTCATAGAGCCATTCTCTGTCCTTGGTTACTCCTTCGAGACGTAGACCCAGCTTCTCAGCCACTCTGCAACTAGGAATATTTTCCACGGTGGCTTCAAGAACGAATCGGTGAAGATTGAGATCGTTGAAGCAGTGTTCCATCAGTCTCGAACAACAGCGAGTCGCTATTCCCTTTCTCGTGCACTCCTCGGATACCCAGTATCCAACACCACAGCTCTTGTTTTCATGATCTATCCAGTTTAGTCCGATAGTGCCAATTATCTCTCCATCCAAAATAATCGAATACATTATGCCCTTATTTGCCTCATAATCGGAAATGCAGTGTGAAATATAGGAGATCTTCTCGCTTAAACTATTCACCTCATCTAACCAAGGAAGTGTTCTTCTCAGATAGGTTCTATTTTCTTCCACTACATTGAAGATTTCTTCGGCTTCGGACAAAGATAACAGCGATAGGCTAAGTTTGGAGTCTATTGTAAGCAGGGGACTGGGTCTTTTCGGGCCTGTTCCCCCCTCCGTTTTTGTCTCGGTCACATATTCCTGCTACTATTGGTAGATTTAGAGGATTCTATGGCAAATTGACTGAACATTTAGCGACAATACTTCAAGCGGGGACTCTTAGCAGAAGACATGGATGAGGGCGGGAACCGAAACTGGACTTACTCGGAGTACCTCAATCTGAGACAACTTCTTGAATTGCAGGGCGAGGACCGTGGCATAAGCTCCGATGAGATGCATTTCATCATAGTACATCAGACGTTTGAGCTTTGGTTTAAGCAAATTATCAGAGAGCTTACTGAGGTAAGAGACATACTCTGCCAAGTCCCTGTTCCAGAGGATCAGATTCCAGTTGCAGTTGATCACTTAGGGAGGACTACTGAGATATTCAGGTTGATGGCTAGCCAGTGGACCGTACTGGAAACACTGACTCCTCAGGGCTTTCTATCTTTCAGGGATGGCTTGGGCACCGCATCGGGATTTGAATCGTATCAGATGAGGGAGTTTGAAATCCTTCTAGGGCTGGAGAACTCTGAGAGGTTTGGTGGCATTGACCCCTTGGATTCTTTCAGGAAGATGGTAGATAACGGGGAAGCAAAAAAGGAGATTCTTGAACGGCTAGAGAGTGTTAAGGACCTACCTAGCTTGGTTGAGTCCCTAATGAAATGGATAGAAAGAACGCCCATAATGGGATCACTGTTTGGTTCGGAAGATGATCAAGAAGTAGTATCAGATTACATTGATTCCCATCTTCGAGCACATCGAGAAATATGTAATTTAGCTTCAAAATCATCTGAGATGATGGCAGCGAGAATGAATGCCGCTCATGATGGGGCCATTTCGTTTCTCAAACCCGATGGCGAGATAAGTAGATCCAGAGCCGGCCTCTTGTTCATCGAATCTTATCGAGAATTACCACTACTGACCTGGCCGAGGAAGCTAGTAGATGCAATAGTAGAGCTAGAGGAATCCATGGTAAAGTGGCGTCACTCACACGCGAGAATGGTTGAGAGGATAATGGGAAGAAGAATAGGGACGGGGGGGACTAGTGGAGTAGACTATCTAGATGCCACCTCTCAATACAGGGTCTTCAAAGATCTCTGGTCCGTTAGAACTATTCTTCTAAAACCGGATTCTAGACCTGAGCTAGTCAACTCGGATTTCTATGGGTACAACTCTTCTAAATGATGTTTTTACTAGTACATCCAATCGGACCTTTGAAGTCCAGTAGTGCACTGGGAAGTCCATGCCTGATGCGGTCATATGCGGTTATGCAAGAACGCCTTTCGGCAAGTTCAGAGGAGCGCTTTCCGCATACACCGCAGTAGAACTGGGAACTATGGCAGTCAGTGAGCTCCTAACCAAAGCTGGTATTGATGCTGGAAGCGGGATAGTTGACCAGGTATACATTGGCCAAGTACTGCAAGCAGGTTCTGGACAGGCTCCAGCTAGGCAAGTTGCATTGGGATCGGGAATGCCATTTACCACTCCCTGTACTACCATAAACAAGGTATGCGGATCTAGCCTGAAGGCGGTTATGATTGCCGCTACGGAAATTAGAGCGGGAATATCCGAGATTGTGGTAGCAGGAGGGATGGAATCAATGACAAATGCTCCTAGATTTGTTCGCGATGCGAGAAGGGGGGATGACGTTCCCTTTGAGTCACTAATCTCAATACTCTCCCATGACGGACTCGTTGATTCATACTCTGGAGAGCTTATGGGGAATACTGGTGAGACCTGTGCTAATGAATTCGGGATTTCAAGAAGGGAGTCAGACTCATACTCACTTCGATCACATCAATTGAGTTCCGAGGCATGGGAAAATGGATGGATGGCATCGGAATGTCTGGTGATGGGGGAGCTGTCGGTCGACGAAGGCATTAGGGGAGATGCGGACATGGAAAGTCTAGAGGGGCTGAAACCTGTTTTTGACAGAGAAGGGCAAGTTACTGCAGGCAACGCCAGTCAGATATCTGATGGCGCGTCGGCAGTTCTGGTTGTATCCGAATCTGTAGCCAATAGATTGGGCTTACCTATTTTAGCCAGAATTGTAGATTATACAACCTCTGGAGTCGAGCCAGGGAGAGTGATGTCGGCTCCGATTCCAGCTGTTGAAGAGTTGCTTTCCAGGAATGGATTAGAATCCGGGGACGTCGACTTGTATGAGCATAACGAGGCATTTGCATCTGCATCGTGCTCTATTAGAAAGTACTTCCAAATTCCAGATGATCGATTCAACGTCCATGGCGGGGCCGTATCTATTGGTCACCCTTTGGGAGCCACTGGCACCAGGTGTTTGATGACTCTAGTCAGTGCCATGAATAGGAAGGGGTGCAAGACGGGAATTGTCACGATTTGCCTAGGTGGGGGCAACGCAGTGGCAATGTTGGTCCGTTCTGAATAGGGTTTCATGCCAATTATAGGTTAGTAATCCGAGTCACAGCCCTTATGTGGGAGTCGCGGGTCGGCCGCTCGATGGTTAAGCCTGTTAGACGCCACACAAGATTTGAGAAGGCTAGAATAATAGGTGCTAGAGCGCTTCAGATTAGCATGGGTGCCCCCTTGTATGTCACAGAAGACGAGCTAAGAGAAAAGTTCAGTGACGAGCTAATACAACTCTATGGAGTAGATGAGGCCAAAGAGAGAGTAGTTCTGGACCCAATGAAAATAGCTACTCTCGAGTATGAGCAGGAACGCATACCTATAGATGTGGACCCGCACCTAGACGATGAGTGAATTCACAAAGGGTGATTTTCTGACTTCGCAGGTAAGTCCTAGAAGGGCTACTGAGGTTCTGATTGTTTTGACAATCATGGTAATTGCCATGGGGGGGATGATCAGGATTTATGACGCCGGAGAATCCTGTCCAGACTGGCCTACATGCTTCGGAACTCTTGGTTTTGACATCTCGGAAGAAGAACAGGGCGAGTGGTGGGAAGAAAATCCTGATGAGGCGGATTCCAGAGGCTCTGGACATAGGTACACCTCCTTCCAGATTTTCACTGAGTGGTTCCATAGATTACTGGCTGGGGCATTAGTAGGGCCCCTGGTGATTGTCAATTGGTTCCTAGTCAGAAGAGAAATATGGAATTCTCCGAGGGTTCAAGGGGTATCTTCTCTGACATTCGCACTTATTCTGTGGCAAGGAGCCGTAGGTTGGCTAACTGTAAAATTCGATAATGAAAACTGGAGTGTGGCCATTCATCTTGGATCGGCACTAGCATTCATGATCTCCCTGATTTGGCTCTGGATAGAGATCCGTAGAGATGAGGGGGACTTGCCGAATTGGATAAATTTCGATCCCTTGGTCGGATTGAAATGGAAGAAATGGATAGGTCTCCTCTCGCTTTCGACACTTATCACTCTATTTTCTGGCGTGTATGTTTCCACTACTCCGGGGGCCAACTATGGATGCGGGGTCGGAGGGGTGGTGGAATCCTGGCCACTATGTAACGGCCGATTTATTCAGGGCATAGATGACTGGGAGTTACAGTCTCAAATTGTGCACAGATGGTTAGTCGGAATAGTCGGAGTGATGATGGCTCTATCTTCCTATAAAATTTGGAAAGAATGTGAGCATGGGCAGAGCGGGGTCGTCCTAAGAAACTGGATATGGGCATCATCTGCGACTTATTTCGGTAATGCTTTACTCGGGGCGTCGTACATCATCTCATGGAATGATGGAAGCTTTTCTGAGTATCTATCACTAGCACACCTAATGGTTGCGACGATATCATTCACTATCTTAGCAACCGCTTGGCTGGGAGTTACTATTATCTCCTCCTCCGGACGGGCTAAGGTTATCGTCGGGACCTAGGTGAATGAATGAATACAAGATTGGCCAGCTACTTCGCTCTGACAAAGCCTGGCGTAGTTATCCTCCTGCAGATAACTGGGATTTGCTCGGTACTGGCCCATGATCTCCTCGAATCAGGAGGGCTATCTGGCGATACTGCAAGAACGATATCAATAGTTTTAGTAGGTGGATATCTCACAGCCGGTGGTGCCAATTCAATCAATATGTGGTATGACAGAGATATAGATCCCCTGATGTCTAGAACCGCTGACAGGCCAATTCCTGCAGGCGAAATCTCACCGTCCTCCGCACTAATTTTTGGAATCCTGATCTCCATCATAGGGATATGGTGGCTATATGTCATGGCTAATCCTGTTGCTTCATTTTGGGTTGCTTTTAGTGTACTATTCTATGTGTTTGTTTACAGTATGTGGTTGAAGAGAACAAGTCCTCAGAATATTGTAATCGGCGGTATCGCTGGTTCGACTCCCCCACTGGTTGGGTGGTCTGCTTCAGAAGGCTCGCTGGATATATCATACGACTCCCTTTGGTCTGTATTTGAATCGGTGACTGAAATTGGGAGTGTGATGCCTTGGCTAATGTTCTTGGTGATATTCTTATGGACGCCCCCTCACTTCTGGGCTCTTGCACTATACAAATCGAAGGAGTATGAGGAGGTTGGAGTTCCGATGATGCCTAATGTCAAGGGAAAATCTAGAACCATCTTAGAGATGAAGATATATTCAGTCGCGCTGATGATTGTTTCTTTCTATGCACCGATTGCCCGCGGTCATCTAGAAGATATCGATCCGCTCTACCATGTACTGAGATGGAGTTGCTTCCTCTTAACCGGATGGTATGCATCAACTGTTTGGAGGATAGACATCAATGAGGGATTGGACGAGAGGGGAAGAATGCCCAAGGCGGCTAGGTCGTTCTTCTTCTCACTATCTTATTTGGCGATGTTCTTCCTGTTGTTGGTCACTTCTAGCTCGGACTTGCAAACCGCATTAATCGGAGTCGTAATATGCGTTGGTGTAATTTTCCGTCTCGAGAGTAATGACAGGAGCAGGAAAAAGGCTGGAGTCTGAAGATTTTGGTGTCCCGATGGATTCAAGCACTTGATAGGTAGTTGCAGAGCATAATTAGAAGGTGGTGCGATGGAGGAGAAGGACCTAATCTTTGATTGGAACACTATCGATTATGAGATTTCAAGAGAGTCTTCAAATCACCCCCATGAACTCTGGTTTGACGATGAAACCCTCAGGGATGGACTTCAAAGCCCTAGTGCAATTAATCCCACTATTGAACAGAAGATAGAGTTGATTGACTTCATGGAAAAACTTGGCATCCAGAAGGTGGATCTGGGATTACCCGGTGCTGGCCCGCAGCACGTGGGCCACATTGACTCAATGCTTGGCCACATGAGGGACATGGGTTACTCACTTCGACCGGGATGTGCGGTCAGAACATTAGTATCTGATATTGAGCCCCTGGTAGACCTACAATCAAAACATGAAACTCAGATACAAGCGAGCGCATTCCTAGGGACTAGTCCAATTAGGCAGTATACCGAGGGCTGGACCATGGAGAGGATAATGTCAACTGCCGAGTCGGCAGTATCTTTCGCGGTCAGTAATGATATCCCGGTGATGTTTGTTACTGAAGATACCACGCGAAGTAATCCGGAGGATATCAAGAAAGTTTACACGCGTGCTATGGAATTGGGTGCAGATAGAATATGTGTTTGCGATACATGTGGGCACGTTACGCCAAACGGAGTAAAGAAGTTGCTAGGATTCATCCAAGATGAGGTCATACCGGACTCCGGATTCAAGAGAAGGGACATTGAAGTAAACTGGCATGGCCATCAAGACAGGGGACTGGGTGTCGCGAATAATCTAGCTGCTTATGAGGCGGGAGCGGATGTGATACATGGCACTGCTCTAGGGGTTGGGGAAAGATCAGGAAATGCCCCCCTGGATCAGACTCTGGTAAATCTTAGTCTGATGGGGGTAATTAGCAACGACTTGACCTCTCTGAGTGAATACATGAAAAAGGCGCACGAATATGTAGGAGTGGCACTTCCCAGAAATTATCCAGTTTTCGGAGAGGATGCCTTTGAAACCGGTACTGGAGTGCACGCTAGCGCTGTCGTCAAGGCCATGGCCAAAGGAAATCACTGGCTTGCCGATAGGGTCTACTCCGGAGTACCTGCTGGAGACTATGGTTTACAACAGATTATTCGCATAGGGCACATGAGCGGTAGGTCAAATATCACTTGGTGGCTTAGTCAGAATGATTATCCAGTGAATGATGAAATTATTGAGTATCTCTTTGAGGTCGCCAAGTCCCAGAGAAGGATGATGACAGATGAAGAAGTTCATTCTGAGATCTCCAAATTCAATGATAGTAGATGAATTATGTTGCTAACACCAATTACGAACGGCTATATGTCTTAGTTGAGCGAGTCAATACATGCGTCATGCAATTCTAATGGTCCTAATCATTTTCATGATGCCACTGTCAAGCATCGTATCTGCAGAAGATGAAGTAATAGTTGGGGATGAATTAGATACATTATCTATTATGGAAAATTATTCTATTTCGGTTCGACTAGCATTTGATAGAGTGAGCAATCTGGAGTCTTACACCACTGAAGAGCTACACGATTCTAAGGAGTGGCTAGTGGTTACCAGTATACCTATTTCTGAGCATGAGAAGACTCACTCGAAGCCCATTTCCAGTAAGGTGATCCAAATATTGCCAGGTTCATTTGTGTGGGAACTAGAGGGCGGAGAGAAACCCATAGAAAGGCTCTCAGAGGCTCTAGAGATTGGAGAGATTGAAAGTTTCTCTCCTCTGGTTGAAAGGACGTATGAGGAGAGATACCTTCCAAATGACCCTGAATTAAGCTCGCAGTGGCATCTGGATAACTACGGTCAGACCGGAGGAGTTTCAGGAGAGGATGCTAACCTCACGGGAGCGTGGAATTCCTACAATGGTTCGGGAGTAGTAATCAGTATTGTTGATGATGGCTTAGATATCTCTCATCCCGATATCTCTCCTAACTATGATCAATCGGCATCTTACGATTGGTGTAATGATGACTCAGATCCGACCCCTCTAAGTTTCGATGGACATGGGACTGCTGCGGCAGGAGTGGCCGCGGCGGCTGGAAATAACTCACTATACGTCTCCGGAGCCGCATTCGGAGCCAGTGTCGCCGGATCTAATCTTATTTCTTGCTCAATATCAGACTACTTAGAATCTCAAGCATTGAGCTATGAGAATGACTATGTAGACATCTACTCAAACTCATGGGGGCCTACTGATAATGGGCGTACTCTAAAATCCCCCGGACCACTGATGACCGCCGCATTCGAGAATGACGTGTACTTAGGAAGAGATGGCTTAGGGAACATAATTACTTGGGCCGCTGGAAACGGACTAACTTCGGATGACGACTCGAACTACGATGGTTATGCGAATAGTAGATTCACCATTGCAGTAACTGCAATAACACATTTTGGACAACAATCATACTATGCTGAGCCAGGAGCTAATATCTTGGTTGCAGCCCATTCAAATGGTGATGGCGAGGCCATAACAACCACTGACATAGTCGGTTCTGGGGGTTACAACTCATCAGGAAATGTGACTGACACGTTTGGAGGTACATCTAGTGCAACACCTCTGGCATCGGGAGTTATCGCTCTGATGCTAGAAGCCAATCAGAACCTAACTTGGAGGGATGTACAACACATCCTAGTCAATAGTGCCAGAATCAATGATCAGAGCGACTCGTCTTGGGACGTGAATGGAGCTGGCCATGATGTTTCTCACAAATATGGATTCGGGGCAGTTGATGCCGGTGCCGCAGTCTCCATGGCATCTTCATGGACTAATGTTAACGAGGAAGTGAATCTGAGCGTTGGCCCAATACTAGAGAACTATCAGATTGATGATGGAAACTCATCCTGGAGTGAGTTCAATACCTCCATCACGATGGATATGGCAATCGAAAGTATTGACGTGGTTGTTGATATTTCCCATACTAATCGAGGAGACTTGGAGATAGTACTAGTCTCGCCGTCTGGTAAGGAGTCATGGCTAGCCGAGGAGAGAAATGACAACAACAATGACTATGATAACTGGACATTCAACACTGTTCACCATTGGGATGAATCATCAATAGGAAACTGGCAATTGAAAGTCAGAGATGTTGAATCTGGCGGGAGTGGGACATTGAACCATTGGTCAATGATATTACATGGCACTGATGCGGATCTTGATCACGATGACGATGGTTTAGAGGATATCAATGAGACGGAGATTTGGGGAACCGACCCATTTGATCCAGATACTGATGGAGATGGGCTGAACGATTATGAGGAAGTAATCAATTACGGGACCAATCCATTGTCATCTGATTCAGACCTCGATGGAGTGGGAGATCTCGAAGAAATAACCATATTCAGTACGAATCCTTTGGATAGCGATACTGATGATGACGGGTTGAGCGATGGGGCTGAAATTAACTTCTGGGAGAGTGACCCAAATATTTTCGACCCAGATGATGATGGGGATTTGTTCTATCATTTCAATGACTGCGATGACGACGACCCAATGGTAAACCCCGGGAGGCCCGAGATACTAAACGGAATAGATGACAATTGCGATACTATGACTGATGAGGGGTTTAACTTCACAGATTCTGATGGCGATGGTCTTTTCGATTGGCCCGAATATTATACTTATTTCACGAACCACTTAGACAGTGACTCTGATGATGATGGATTGGATGACGGTACCGAAGTACTGACCTATCAGAGCAATCCTAATTTGGCTGACCCGGATGATGACGATGATGGATGGTATTGGTTCCAAGATTGCGACGATCAGGATGAGTTCAGATCGCCTGGTCTGAATGAGGTCCTCGATGGAATAGACAATGATTGTGATGAGATAATGGATGATGGATTCGAATCAATAGATACCGATGGTGATTTGCTTAGTGATTTCGAGGAGTATCATAATCTATCGACTAACCCTTACAACGGGGACACAGATGGAGATGGGTTGCCAGATGGATATGAAATACAGGTAACAAAAACCGACCCGGTATTGGCTGATCCGGATAATGATGAAGATGGGGAGTACTGGTTCGAAGATTGTGATGATCAGGATGCAGGCAGAGCTAGTTATCTCACCGAGGCCCTAGATGGCAAGGACAATGATTGTGATGAAGAGGTGGATGAAGACTTTGTCGATATTGATACAGATTCTGACGGTTTGAAGGACTATGCCGAGTTTCATAACTACTTGACATCGGCTACTGATCCAGATACGGATGGAGATAGCTATCTCGATGGTGAAGAAATTATAGAAATGGGATCCAATCCACTTATTTTCAATATTGATGGCGACTCAGATGGTTTCCTTGATTTTCAAGATTGTAATGATTTGGTTTCTTCGATAAATCCCGGTTCCAGTGAATCATGGAATGGAATAGATGATGATTGTGATGAGATAATCGATGAAGACGTCTCGAGACTAAGCTTGATATCACCTGTTCCGAATGATGCGGACATTGAGTCTTGGGATACCAAGGACCATGTGCTTGAGATTGGCATCGAAAATATTCCCGAGGGGGTTGAATATATCATCAGTTGGAAGATAGGTGACTACTCTCTAGAAGGACTATATTCTGGTGACAATAATGTATCTATGCCATCTTTAGATTGTGACTCTCCAGAAGTAAATCTAGAGGTTTATCTATGCTCCGAGGGTACGAGTTTGCAACAGGTTTCGGCTTCTATGATTGACAGTGGTGAGCTCACTGAGATGACTTGGACTTTCGAAATGGTAATTTCAAAAACCCCTACTAGCTTATCCGAAAAGGTGGTTTCTTTCATCTTAACACCTTCAGGAGTTGTAATAGCTATAGCTGCTATCGCTTCTTTGCTGGGAATTAGCTACCTAGTTGGAGCACGGATTTCATATCGAAGAGAATTGAATGAGGCTTACCAGTTCTACCAGATTTCTTCGAGAGATAACGAGACTGGTTTGGCCAAAGCAAACTCTAACGAGAATGACTTTTCATATTCTCTGCCAAGTGCACCTGATCTCTCTTCGATGATATCCTCTTCGAGTAATAATCAGGCAATAGACCAAGATGACATTCCTCCGCCACCCCCTCCGGGTTCTTACTGAGATGGATCTGCTTCGGCGGCTTCTTCGTCTGGACCAGTTGGAGGATTGGTAGACCATTCACCATCGACACTTCCGCCAGACCATTCCCCTCCGACGGTAATATCCTCTACCTCGTCATCATCCCTCCATACTGGATCCCCATCAGCACCGCTTATGACCAAGCAATCATCCTCATCCAGCCTCTTCCTGATTGTCTTTACTCCTTTGGTAACTGGTAAGATATGCCCCACTGGAGTCCCGGCAGTAACGAAGGGGTTCGTTGCTGAACATATCATCAATCCATTAGTAGGAGAGATGACGTCATGTGATTCCAAAGGGCTCTCGGGATTGGTAACTGTTGCTACCACCTCTCCTTCCTCTACAAAGCTTCCAGCAGGGGCTAGTACATCCAGAAGACCGCCTTGATCAGATCTAATCCATAGTGACCCAGAAGCTAAGATTCTGAAGCTTGGCCTGCTTGGATGGCCCGGAATCATCCTTAGTGACCTGAGGACATTTAGAATGCCATAAAGAGAAACTTGGACTGATTCTGGATCTAACTCATCTGGGCCCCCTCCTTCGAATGTAATACACGCAATATCATAATCGTTGGTGACTCTTCTGAGAGAGCCCTTTGGACCTGCGTTATCCAAAATTGCCTCGATTCCAAACGATCTGGCAATTCTATTGCTGGATGCATGTGCAAGATTAGCACGTATTTGAGGCATGTTTGTCCTACCTACTGCAGCTGTGTGCAAATCTACGACATAATCGCTACCTGCAATGATTTTATTCCATATCCTATATGCTACCCGATAAGAGGTGTTACTATCTGGCTTGCCGGGAAATGACCGGTTCAGATCTCTGCCGTCTGGCATGTATCGACTCTTGATTTTATACCCTGGCATGTTCACAACAGGAACTATCCTAATCGTTCCCGAGAGGACCTCCGGATCTATCGCCTTACCGGGGCCAATGAAATTAGGACCAGTCAAGTATGTCAGAGCTAATGGCCCCACCAACTCATTTCCGTGGACAGCCCCCAATAGAGTTACTACAGGACCCGGACGAGAACCATGAACAACTGTTACAGGAATTGGCCATGACTCTCCAATCTCAACAGCGAGTAGATCGAAGTCCATTCTCCTTATTGTCCCAGGAAGAATTCTCTTTCTTAGGAAATTATGATTCTTGGGACCACTCTGACGGGACCACTTCTTTGGAGTTCCAGTGCTTCCCTCTAGAGCTTTCTCAATCTCGATTCTCCTCCTCTTTGGAATCTGATTGGCGACCTTGAGAGGGGCGAACCTCCTCCTCTTAGAACGAGGGAGTAGACTCTCTGGTCTTTCGGAGCTTGGCTCGTCTTCTGAGCCCTCTTCGGAATTGGACAACGCTCCTCCCAGTAGGTTTGGCATAAATAGGATACCATAGGACGACAATGGGAATTATTCAATTCCTTAAGCCATTTCCACCATCATATGAGTGGAGGTTCCGAGCTTTCTGTACAAGAAGAATTCGCACCCAATAGCATATGTTTTGGATGTGGGCCGGCTAATACTAAGGGACTGAAAATAAGATCTTTCAGGACTGAAAATGGACTATGCATGGAATTTAATCCTGAGGAACACCACCAAGCCTTTCCTGGGATGGTAAATGGAGGAATACTGGGGGCACTCCTTGACTGTCATGGAAATTGGACTGCCGCAGTGGCGCTAATGGAAAATGAGGGGAGTGCTACGCCTCCATGTACGGTTACTGCTTCTTACAGTGTCAGCCTGCGTAGACCGACTCCAAATGATAAAGTCCTCAAGATTACTTCTGAAATTGTGGAGCTGGGAACTGATAGGGCTAAGGTGAAGATGAGTTTGGTTTGTGAGGGTAAGATTTGTGTAACGGGCGAGGGGTTATTCGTAGCGGTTACTGAAGGGCATCCTGCTTACCACCGATGGAATTAGTGAGTTATTCACGGCATCCTTTAGAACGTCCGAACATTAAGGATAGTCATGGCGGAATCAGGCAACGGGATGGATGGCCTTGATATCGACCCAAGAATCACTAAATTCCTAAAAAATAATTGGGGAATTGAGGAGTTTTTTCCTCCTCAGATTGAGGCTTTGCCCCCTGTGTTAAATGGTGATAATTTGATGTTGACAATTCCAACGGCCAGTGGAAAATCATTGGTTGCATACATCGGTATGATCAATCGTCTAATTGGTGATATGAAAGGGATGAGGGGGGCTTACGTGGTCCCACTGAAAGCGCTGGCGAATGAAAAATTCGAAGATTTGACAGAAATTGGAAAATCTGTTGGACTCTCTGTTGGGTTGGCCGTTGGAGACAGAGGAGGCGAGTCTGCCGGTGTAGAAAACTCTGATATCCTAGTTTGTACTAGTGAGAAGCTTGATTCAATATTGAGAACCAAAACTGGATTCCTAGAGAATCTTGGAGTTGTAGTGTCGGACGAGTTTCATCTATTGAATGACTACAGTAGGGGCCCGACTCTTGAGGTAACCCTGTCTAGAATCATGCATGTACGCCCTGATGCTCAGATTATCGCGCTATCAGCCACAGTTGGAAACTCTGAGAAACTCTCAGATTGGCTCGGGGCGACTCATGTTAAATCGGATTGGAGGCCGATACCATTACACTGTGGAGGAATGACTGATCTAGATGTCAATATACATAGAATTGAGGGGACTGATGATACTAAAGGAATCAAAAAAAGGAGGCTTTCGGGCAGGAAAGATCAGAGGCTTCAAGCGGCTTTGATGGATACTATCTCAAAGGGTGGACAGTTACTTGTTTTCGTATCCTCAAGAGCATCGGCGGTTAAGGAAGCCAGAGTTCTTTCTGAGTTTATACTGAAGATGGGAGATGAGGAACCAACTAAAATTACTGATGTTTTTTTGGAAAGTTGGGAGAGCGTTTCACATAAGATTTCTACCAGTGGAGAGGGCACTTCAACTGGTAAATCTCTGGCTAATTCGATAAAAGGAGGAGTTGGTTTCCATCATGCAGGACTAACTCACAGGCAAAGGAGGATTATTGAGGATTCTTTCAAGAAAGGGGATTTAAAATGCATAGTAGCCACACCCACATTAGCCCAGGGAGTGAATCTTCCAGCAAGAAGGGTCGTCATTAGAGATTACAGAAGATGGAGTGCCGCCGCTAGTGCATCGATGCCACTATCTGTTATGGAAATCAGACAAATGCTAGGAAGGGCAGGACGCCCCAAATATGACGAATATGGAGATGCATGGATTCTCTCGAAGGACCCTGATGAAGAGGGGAGATTGGTTGAGCTTTACCTAGAGGGCGAGCCGGAGAGTGTGACTTCTAAATTGGCGAATCCGATGGCAAATAGTGCAATTGAGGATCCTGCCTTACTTACTCATGTACTATCGCTAATTTCAAGTGGGGTTTTAACAGACAGATACTCCCTAGGGAGGTTCTTTGGTAGAACTTTCTTGGCCACTCAAATGAGAGCTGAGACTCTTGAAGATAGGTTAGATGAGGCGATTCATTGGTTAGTAGAAAACGGAATGATGACTCGTGAGGGAGACTCCGATTCAGTGTCTCAGAAAATCCATGATGAGCAACCGTATTCTGATACTGAAGAGAATTGGGGGGATGAGGTTCCCTCATGGGCTAATTCTGCAGCGTCCGTCCTTGGTATTGAGTTATCAAATGAAAGAGCGCATGAGAAATTCGAAAGGAAGAGGAGCGGCCCTCCAATCTTTGGTTTCAAGAAGGCGATATCAATAAGAGAAGATTCGGTTAATTTATCTGAATCGCAGGCTATGACATATCTAGCTACTCCACTAGGAGCGAGAATTTCTAGACTGTATCTTAATCCTCTATCTGGAAGGATCCTTAGAGATGGCCTTGGGAAGGCAATGTCAGTAATTTCTGGAAATGATGAGTTTTTGCAGGTCTCCCCGATGAGTTTGCTTCATCTGGTTGCATGTACTCCTGACTTTCTTCCACTATGGCTTAGAAAATCTGATTATGATAGGGTTCAATCATCATTACACCGGCATGAGAGAGAGATACTGGGTACAGCGGTGGATCATGATGAAGATAGGCGTATGAAGGGCGCTCTGGTTCTACAGTCATGGATGGAAGAGGAAACAATGAGCTCGATTGAAAAAGACTGGGGCGTTCAACCTGGAGATCTAAGGAGCCGGGTGGAATTGGCTGAATGGCTACTATATGCCTCTAGAAGGATAGTCATAGAGGATGATGAGATGTCATCAATGGATAGGAAATCTCATGAGGCTCTTATTGAAGCTTTAGGAGAAGTTCGTAGTAGGGTAAGATACGGTTGTAAATCGGACATTCTAGGGCTGGTTTCTCTCAAAGGAATAGGTAGGGTGAGGGCAAGGGAGATGTCTGAGCTGTTGGGAGTAAGTATGGTTTCTGATGTAGCTGAGCTAACAGATAAGGACTGTGAAAGGCTGTCTGATTTGAGGGGATGGAGTCCAAGATTAGTTGAGAAGCTTGTCCGAGATGCCAGTCGTACAGTTAGAAGAGAAAAGAGAAAGTACAATTGAACTCCGACTACCAGAGTATACTGGATGAGCGGTGTCCCTTGGTTTCCGGCATGGGCCATAAAATTCTCCTCCCCACTGGAAAATGTATCTGTTCTGATCTCTGAAATTGAAAAATGGCGTCCAGATAAGCGGTGGAGTCTGATTTCCTATGATGTAGCCGCAAGTGAGGTACATCTATGGTCAGTGTGGCATAAGTCAAGGAGTAATGAGCAACAGGAAAGGATGATTGCAAGGGATCCAACAGCAGAGTTTCTCAGGATTATATCTGGAACAAGGCAGATTAAGACTGCCATAGACAGATCTGGAGTTTCAAAGGGGGATAAGCGTGCTTGGCTGGTAAGGTTACCCGAGATAGACACTGCTGGAGGGATTGGCGAGACCTCCCTTCCCGTGAATGAATACAATAATCATAGTAGAGATGCTGAAAGACTGATAGAAATAGTTGGAGCGAGTATAATTCCAAGGAGGCCCTTTCCGACAGTAGAGGGGCTCCAGAAGATTGGATTTCTAGGCGAGGGGGTAGTGGTGAGTGCTGAAATGATTGAGCAGTCATTTTTACTCCATGCTTCGATGAGTGATTTCTAGGAGTAATAGTCAGGATAATATCCATTGACCTAATGGGAAGATTATGGACAGTAACATGGCAGGAAAAGGAACCTCTTCATTTGTAGACGATGGCTTCAATCCTGGTGATTGGGATGAAATAAAGCCCTATGTGAATGAGCTACTGAACAGAAAAATTTCCTGCTCAAAGTGCATTGAAGGAATAATTAGAGATGCATCTGAGCTCTCTGAGCATATCTCAGAAAAGGGAGCACTGTTATACATAGCAATGACCTGTGATACTGAGAGTGACGAAAAAAGGTCTTCTTTCCTAGATTTCGTAGAAAATGTAAGGCCCAAGCTCTCAGAGTTCTCTGATTCACTGAATCGTAGATTGATTGAGCATGAGGCTGTAAAGAATCTTCCATCCAGGTATGATTTAATGATTAGATCGATGAAAAATGATGTCGATATATTCAGGAAGGAGAATATTCCTTTGGGAGTTGAACAGACCAAGTTAGTAACCGAGTCACAGACGATAAATGGGGCAATGACAGTAGAATTCAACGGTAATGAGTATACCCTCCCAGAAATGAGGAGATTCTTAGAGTCCAATGAGAGAGCAATCAGAGAGGGAGCTTGGAAGGCCGTATCAGACCGAAGAATGCAAGACGAAGAAAGGCTCTCGGAGATTTTTGATGAGTTGATAATCATAAGGAGCAAGATAGCAAGAAACGCTGGTTTTGACACATACACAGACTACATGTTTAGGGCGATGGAGAGGTTTGACTACAGTAAAGAAGACTGTTTAGAGTTCCACGATGCAATTGAGGCTGTATGCGTTCCGTTGATGAGAGAAATAAATTCTCAAAGAGTGGTTTCTCTAGATTTGGATTTCCTCATGCCTTGGGATGTTAATGAGAAGACGGGAGTAGGGCCTGATTTACAAGGACGGGCACCATTGAAACCCTTCGATAATGTGGGTGAAATGGTAGAGAAGCTTTCGACACTGTTTCACAACATGTCCGAAGACTTGGGAGAGAAATTCGATATGCTTGTAGAGATGGATACGCTGGATTTGGATACACGTAAGGGAAAGGCACCTGGTGGCTATCAGTACTATCTACAGAAAAGTAGAGTTCCCTTTATTTTCATGAATGCCGCTGGCTTACAAGGAGATCTAGAGACTATGATACATGAGGCAGGTCATGCTTTCCATTCAATATATTGTAGTCATCTAGAGCTGATTGGCGAGAGGGGGTATCCGATAGAATTCGCTGAAGTAGCTTCTATGTCTATGGAACTAATGACACAGGAGCAATGGGGTGAGTTCTATGATGAAGAAGAGGCCAATAGAGCTAAGATGGGCCATTTAGAAGGAGTTATTTTCCTACTCCCATGGATAGCGACAATTGACTCATTCCAACATTGGATTTACTCAAATCCTGAACACACCAGGGAAGAGAGAGCAAGAGTCTGGAACTCAATTAGAGATAGGTTCGGATCGAATATGAATTGGGAGGAATATACAAAATTCCGAGATGTCTCATGGCAACAGCAGGGACATCTATTCGGAGTGCCATTCTACTATGTTGAGTATGGAATTGCCCAGCTAGGTGCACTGCAATTATGGAGAACCCAAAGGAAAGATCCGGAAAAGGCACTCTCCGATTATTCTAATGCGATGAGGCTTGGTAACACTAAAACTCTTCCAGAGCTATTTACCGCGGCAGACATCAAATTAGGATTTGATGAGCGCCATTTGAGCTCATTAATTCAAGAAGTCAGAACTGCTATGGCTGAACTGAACTGAGTCGGACACGGGGTCCGCGGGTGATCAATCCCGCAGACCCTCGCTTGTCACGTTGAAGACCGCCTCCCCATCAGGCAGGTTAGGACTGTCTACCAGGCGA
>MDSW01070935.1_pt1 | contig 40970 bp, 44 predicted proteins | sample 811171 | NCBI WGS metagenome assembly MDSW01 (sample SAMN05326641, study PRJNA326480) | marine metagenome | isolation source: seawater | place: Atlantic Ocean: North West | collected 2012
CACGCACCCCCGCGCAAGTGGCACTCTGTGCTGCGAGACGCATTCGACTCAGTATAACGGCATTTGCAGTTGCGCGCTCAGAACCGCCTTCCACCATTCTTCGCCTGCCATCACCGCCGTGGTAGATGTGAGCTGCTCATCCAATGCCTCAATGCTCTTCCTCCACTGCTCCACATCCAGTGCGGCATTCTCACCCAGCATGTTTTTTTTTACAGTCTTAACATATTTTACTTAACTTTTTTTTAATAATTCGCGCGCGACTTGGCCTCGGAACAAGGATCGAAGGGCATGGAGAGTCGCGACTTCGCTTTGGACAGCCTACCGCCGGTGCCCACGTCGCTTGGAGTGGATGATATGCAGATTGCAAAGACCACCGCCGGCGCGCGCCAGGGTTTTTCTGATTTTGTGCCAATTGCGCCTGTAATGCCTGCGGTAACTTCGGAGCACGCAATTGCTCTGCATGCTCTTCGCGACATGAGCAACGTCTGCCGCAACATGGCGACGAACCTGCCGTCCTTGCTGCAGGGCATTCAGCAAGCGTTTGAAGACAAGATGAAGAAGATGGTAGAGCAAGAGGTCAAGAAAGTGACAGATATGTGGCTGTTTGAGACGGAAGCCAACGTTCTCGTGTTGGAGGAGAGGGTATCGGTGATGGAAGGCAACCTCACGCATCTGCAGAAGCTGTTCCAGGAGAAGCTTGAAGCAGAGAACGAATTTCTCAAGGCGTACGCAGTGACGCGCCAGAAGATGTATACCAGCATCAGCGACGTGAACATGCGCATGAACGCCTACACCGAGCAGCTCTTCGAGACCGTTCATACCATGCAGGATGAGATCTGTGCTCTGCGCAGGAACTCTGTGAATATGAAGCGGAGTGCGTGTGGTATCGCCGATGGTGTCGAGACGCCGTGCAAGAAGACCAAGTTACCGAGCGACGAGGTTTTCACTGCGCTCACAGAGCAGGCGGCAGAGAGTCACCAGATTCCCAAGATTCCAGACATCATTCATGTGCTCAAGGAAATCCTCAAGGATATGGGTGTCAGCGCGTGGATGGCGCGCAAGAAGCTGGTGTCCACGCATCGTGTGCTCGAGAAGCTTCGCACCGTCTGCGGAGTCTCAACCAGTAAGCAGGAACTTGTGAAAGTTTTGCACTCCTCTGCCTTCCAGGACAGCCTGCGCACAATGTGCGGGGAGATGAAGGTCAGTGTTGATGATTTGGCTGTTTGCCTGTGATGAATGCTGATACAGACTGATGTGTTCTTGTCTCGCGAGCAGATACATCCTCATTTCTTTGGAGGCGTCGTGCAGATTCCGGTTTCGGATACGGAGACGTTCAGGCACATGGACCACGCCATGGCTGCGGGTTCTGGGTTTGGCGTCGATCAGTCTCGTCTCCGCGACTCCGGTGTGCAGGACATGAGCACCATAGCGGAGGCAGTGCGGCGCGGGGTGGTCATGGCTGCCAACGACGCTGCGCGTAACCCCGTCTGAAGGCGTGTGGGCGCTGCACTGTCAGACACTGTATTCCCAGAGTATTTCGTTTGATTTGATTTGTGCGTGCATTGATTTTTTTGAGATGGAAACTTTTATGCTGCAAACGAGTAAATGGATTTGACACCAACGATGTCCCAGGACATCCCCGTGACCACTGACCCAACGGAGAGTTGCTGCGAGGCTTCAGGCGACATGGGTGGGTGTTTGGCCAAGCAGGAGGATCAGGAGGAAGAGCCTGTCGTGGAAGAGGGTACTGAGAAGAAGAAGAAGAAGAAAAGCGCCTCTGCAATCAGCAAGAAGCCACGCGAGCGCGTTTCCAAGCAGCGCCCAGAAGGCAGACCGTACAGACGTACGGAAGCTAACGTGATGCATCAGAAGATTGCGCGCATGGTGCAGCAGAAGAAGGTGCTTGAGTCCAAGATGGTTTTGCTTCAAGAGCGTCTCACGAAGCACGAGGCTGAAATGACTGCAAGGGAATCAGATGAAGCTATGGATCAGGGACCTGCGTATGGGCCTGATCCGAAACCCGAGCAGGCTGCTGCGACTCCTTGAATTCGTCGCATAGGCGCTTCACCTCGATCAGACTCTCGTTGGGTATCGTCACCGAGTTTCGTAGGCGCTGCATCAAAATGTTGTAGACAGTCTGCTTCTGCAGACTGCTTAGTTTGCTGGCGTGAATCATTCTGTAGAGAGCGAATAAAACGTTCTTGGGGTCAAGTTTGCAGTGGTACGACTGATCTTGAAGCATCACGCTTGCGCCGGTGCTCATATGGCTGCACGCCACGTACTGCTTCGTGTGTCGCGCGTTGAGCAGCAGGCGCTGCATGACAGCGATCTGCGACTTGGTGCAGTGCTGGTACTCGATATACAACATGGGCTCGGACTTGAACGGCGCAAAGCCGAACTGATTCATGTGCACCGACATCTTCTCCGTCATGAGCACCTGAAGGAGGTCCGTGACGCTATCGTTCATGCAGATATTACTCTTGACAAACAAAAGGCTCATTGACGTGAGTATATTATCCATCGAAAAGAACTCCTCCATGAGGTTATGATACAGCTCTTCATGCTCGTTGTCAGACTGCCAACGCTTAATCCAGTCGTTTCCTGGTATCTTGGCCTGGCTACCCACCGACATCCCTGTCGCTTCCCCGTGTACCCCGTGCTCTGCCTAGGATCAAAACGCAAAAAATTACATCAGCCGTCTACACAGGTTCTTCATGCAATCCATTTCGTCCACCTCCGGTAGCAACAGCACAGAGTGGAAGCTCGGTGATCCCGGCGCTTGGTACTTGTCGCGATCAATCGCCATCGCTTCTTGCGCCGTCATGACCTGCTGCCAGTGAAGGTTGAACGACAACTGGCCTGGGAACCGCACATGTTGCATCTCTGGTTGATTCTCCCAGAACGAACTTGGCAGTGAAGGCATGCTACCGGCTCGGCACAATGCAATGTCTTCCAGGAGGCGGTGATCGTAGTTGAACTCATTGCATAATCCTGCAATGTCATCTCCCACCGCTCGCATTGACTCGTCTTTGGTTCCGAGCATCTCCACAAGCCGGTGAATTGCTCCAATCTGGTGCGTGTGCCATGCCTCCTTCACAAGTTCATGCAGCACCCGGTTCCGATCCCGTCGCTTCTGCGTGCACAGCTCCTTCCCGCGCAAGCAAGACACGTCAAACATGCTGAGCTGCAGCTCCTTGGATTGTCGGTGCACAAATATGAAGCCATGCACCACGCTCACCGGCGGCACGATATGCCCCACTCCGAGACTGTTTGCGAGACCAATCTTGAGCTGCATGCGGCTGTGATAGTCTGGACGCACCAGCGTGGTGAACCCATGCTTGTCCACAACCAACGACACCAGCATGGACGACTTGGGTTCAACAACAACAGGCAAATCCGCCATGTCGCTGTGAAAGGCGACAAGGCCACTGTCAATGCAGGGGTGCACATGTTGAACATACTCATTGGTAAACGCTTCATCCTGAGGCCATTCCCACATTTCTTGAGCTATCTGCTGCATGAGCATGGCGTCGACATCGTCACCCTGCTCGTAGTCACCTGGCTTCTGCCGCTTGGTAGCTCTACTGCCCATCCCCCCTTCTATCGCCTTCTGCATTCTCGGATTTGAGACGGTTTGTCGGTGACTATTATTTTTTTTCGATTTTATTTTTCATCAAGGTGGTTGAGTGGTCGCATTGTCGCTACAGCCATGGATGATCTGTTTCTACTCAGGCCTGTGCGCATCAACTACGACGGCTTCGGTGTCTTCGATGAAGACGAAAACAAAGAAAACGGTGTTGTGATGTCGCGCAACGGCTCCAATTGGATGGTTCTATGGGACAGCGGTTGGGAGATGGAAGTGGACAGCAGCGAGCTGATCCAGATGATGACCATGCACGAGTACAACCGCAAAGACCCCACGTTCCTGCAGGCACTTACCGACGCCAGCTTCAACGAAAGCCTCACTCGCGACGCTGAGGCTGCGAGTACGCCGGCATCGACCAACACGCGCGATACTGGCGCGTTGAATATCTGGAGAGACATGCCGAGCGACGACATGGATGCAGATGCAGCACACGAGTCGATGGAAAGTGAGGTTGAGATCATGCAGGCTTCCGAGTATACCATCGAGTCACCAGAACCCTTTCGCCTCTGCCGCTCCAGAAAGATTTGTGGCGACACCGCGGCGTTCTTGCTGCAATGGCGCGACGACAATCCCAACTACACGAAACTCGACCTGGAGAAGATGTGCGAGGAAAACAACTTCCAGCACACCGTTCGTCAGATTCGCAAGTGGTACGGCAACCAGAAACGCCGCGTGCGTAACCATCCAACGCCAGCTCAGCGCAAGAAATACGAGGATACTCGCAAGAAGAACATGACAGTTGAGCAGAAGGAAACCAGAGCCAAAAACGCGCGTCGCCTCCGCGCCAACATGTCACCGGAGCAGAGAGAGCGCGAGGTTCTGCGCGACCGCAAGAGGAGGCAGGCACGCAAGGAGAAAAACATGAACATGCACTTTCAAACGGTGCAAGAAATGGTGCTTGTTCCGTCGGTGGGAAGCTAAGCGCCAGGCATAAGAGTGTTGCTTTCATCGGTGATCAATCCAAATATCTTGTGCATGATATCTCTGCCTAGGCTGAATTCCACAAAGCTATCACGTCGCATTGTCTCAATCATTGCAAACGCCAGCTTCATATCTCTGAAAGTTTGCATCGTACACGTCACATACAGGCCTGGATGCTCTGGAATCTCCCAGGCGACAAAAGACGAAAGCATGACCCCTTCCAGCGCTAGACTCCACTGTTGGAACGATGTCATGAGCTCAAACGTGAGCTGACAAAAGAACTCATCGTGCATGCTTTCAAACATCTCGTCACTGAGACCCAACAGAGACCACACAGTAAGCTTGTTACTCTCATGGCAACGCGCAAACGTCCTGCAGCATGCCATCAGATGGTCGGCAAGCTTCCTAGATACTTGCTTGCACCACACAGGATTCTGACCTTCCACCATAGTAAACAAGAGCTTTTCACCACCACAGTAAAGCTCTGGAATCAGGCCCACGGCATTGATGATGGCGTCGCTGTCTGTCCAGACAAAGCGACTCGAGTCGCTTCGAGACTTGCGCACTCGATCCAGAGATTGTTTGATGAGGGAGCAGTACGCAGACATGAAAACGCGCTGATTTTCAAAAAAGGTTTCTAGATCAGAGAAAGCAAACTCAGGACACTCAATGAGAGTATGGCAATGCGTGTACCCCCAGTGACTCAACCGTAAATGCATGTTTATTTTCAGCGTGCTAATCTTGAATACTCGTGGTAAGTTAAAACCACCAAATCTCATTAAAAAACCCAATCAATGCGTCTTGATTGTCCCTTGGAGAGTCCAATGGAAACACCCAGCTCTTCGTTCATCTCAAAATCACTGTCTTCAGACTCAGACGAGTCACTTTCAGACGACACCACCTCAAAAGTCTCCTGCATCTCCTGTGTCAAACGCGTCAGTTTCACTGATTTGAAGAGAATTAATTTCTTCTTCAAATGCCTGCAAGTCATGCTCAATATCAGTTTTGGACTCCACTTTCACGAGTGAACTCGCATCAAACGTTTCCCACTTATTTTTGATATGCACGGCAGCGTCGTCTTCCGCTTGCACCGGCTGTTCACAGAGTAAGGTCAACCCCGAGTTGCAAACGTACACTGCCATCAGTATGTCTCCCATGCTCTTTTGCTGATCACTCGCAAGCCACTGCCGCAAGCCCCCTTCATCCGTGCTATCTTTGTTGATACCAAAAACTGTTTTGACTTCCTTCACAAGCTCGTCTGGACACGGATGCGCTCTCAAACGCTCTAAATGGGATTCAAATTGGGACTGCATGCATATAAGGTATCAACACATTCTTATATCATGCCTGACCTGGTCATAGGACAAAGAAGGGTCTTCTGGTTTTGTGGCGTACGCTCGAAGCATCATGGCAACGAGTCTCAATTCAAACCTGCTCTGCAGGGGAATGTACTCGCCACTAAAATCGACACACAGTGTGTCTATACCACCGTTCCGACGAGCAAACTTCGTCAAATTTTGCTCGATGATGTCACGGTCGTGCTTGGAATCGTGAGTAAGAGGCGGAAGAGCAACCTCTGTGAATAAACCATTCACTCTGTGTAATATTTTCATCCCACATTTTCCTTCTGGAGTCTGGCTTCGTGAACAAAATCAAAAAACAAAAATTGTTTTTTAGTTCTTTTTTTTGGAACCGACTCGCACAACAGAGAATCAGACATGTACCGCACGCCAGCTCCTTCCCCGCAGGCATCGCCCACGAGGCAGCCACCTGGTGCTCCCAAGAAGCATCCGATCAAGCATCGCATTGACATGGACGTGCAGTCGCCGCCTGCTGGAGTGCGCCGCGCGCTTCAGCTTTTGCTTCCGGACACTGTGACTGACAGTAGCGCCGCCGCGATGGGCACACAGGAACCAAACGCTCCAAGCTCTGTTTGAAAAAAATAAACGTTCATACTCCTGTGCACACCTGCCGTACCCACGCAGCATGCAAGAGCCCACGAGACAGACGGTGGACTCGTCAGTGGCATGCATCATCATCAACCTTCCGTTCCCACCCATGCCGATGATCGTGCTGAACACGGATGGACTGGAAACGAGTGCGTCGTCACACGACGTCATGGCTGGCGCGATCGGCAACATGTTTCTGCTGCAGAGCATTCCCGAGGTGGCTGCTTCCAAGCTCACCCCTGGCAACGACCAGAAAAAACTGCAGGTGCTCCTGGGGTTGTACGAAGCCAACAAGACGCTATTCCAACGATGGCCTCGAGAGGAGATTCCACAGCAAGCGTACACCATGTTTCAGCACGCCTTTCGCGAGTTCATGAACTGCTATCCAGGTCACAGCGACTTGCGATTTGCGCCTCTTGACACCGTCGACAAACACTCAACCATCCACAAGCAAGCCATCAAGCACCTGCAGGCTCAGGCCACCCTCACCGGCGAGACTCTGCTCATTTCGGATGATGTTTCGTACGCTCATATCCTGGAGACGTACTGCCGCAACATGCAAGACGAACTTTGACGTCATCATACCCACAGCCCCTCCCAGGCATCTCCGATGGTTTTGAACAGTATGTAGCTGAGGTAAGCAATGGAGCCCAGCACTTCACCGGAAAAGACAGCAGCTAGGATGCAAATGCTTGTGTGTAAGCTTGATGAGTTGATGCTGTTGTCCATCAGGCTTGCGCTCGCAAGCACTGCACACATGGCCACCACGTGCGTGTGCGAATACATGCTGGAGAGCAATAGTATGGAGCTCTGTTTTAACATCACCGCTCGCTGCGCCACCAGCGTGTGAACACACACAAACATGAGAGACAGTCCTAGACACACATTCACCCCCTCCTCACTTTTCAGAAAGAAGTAAAGAATATTTGCGTTCATCATGATCAGTGCCGACATCTGAATGTACTTGGTTGTTTCCTGCCGATCCCTCACCGAGTACACCATGGATGGCAGGCATGTCACCATCATGTACAGCGCCACCGCATGCAGACACGCTTCCGGCTCAACTTTCATCTGAAGTTTAATCGGCTTATACAGAAACAGAAACAGCAGCGCCACCTTGAAAGGCCAAGGAGCTGACTGCACAAAGTTCATACTCCAGCGAGGATGATGATTCTTAAATTTTTGGACAGCATGCCTTGGAATTTATACGCACACACTACTCAAACTCCAGAGCAGGTCGCGGTCGCTTTCCCAGCACACTTGCCGCGTTCTTATTAGCAAATCGCACCTCCAGCGTCATCACGCTGGGGGGCTCTGTGCCACCGTCGTTTGCCGCCTCGTACGCAGAAAACACCTCCGGAAACTTGTCGTCTAGCATCGTGATCTTGAGCACCTTGTGCGTGGAAAGGTGTCCCTTGTCCATGAATGACGTGGATTCAGGTTCATCGCTCTCGATCGACTTGTCTGGTAGTTCCAGCTTGTAGTATATCTTCTTGGAAGAGGCAGGCCACGTCTCGTTCTTGGTCCAGAGAACAAAATTGGTGCCAACTTTCATCCAGCACTCCCCCTTGACGCCAGAAACCAGCTCCTCCTTGTTCAAACCCAGCACGTTGTTGTAGTTCACCGTCAAGGCCACCACGCGCGCGCGGTACTTGTCGCCATCTCCGTTCAGGACAACCGAGTCTGGCGCGCGCGAACGCACAATAGCAGTGACTCCCCCCGACACAATGCAGATGTTGAGAAATTTGACTTTCTCCTGCAGCGAGGCGCTGGGAAGCACATTCTTCAACGCCTGACTGTCCAGGTGCGCCATGTCGAACTCGCCGTCCATGTCCACGAGAACGTAGTCGTCGCTATCCGTGTCTTGCACGATGTAGGCGCCTGCCGCCACCTTGCGGTTGAGCATCATGGTGTTGCTGCGGCTGTCCAGACATTCGCGGATGCTCTTGTACGTGTTCGTGTTGTTGCGAGCCCTGAAGTCATCCTCCGTCGACGGCATGTTGTAGGAACAAAAGAGGCACGATTGAAGCTCCGCCTGCGTGATCGTCTTGATCTTCTTGAGCTTCAACATGCGCCCCTTTGCCGCCTGCTCAATGTTAGCCACACCCATCTGCATGTAGACGAGAGTGAACGCCGGCAAGACGGCAGGATCGTCTTCTGCGATCACTTTGTCGGAGTAATTGTCTGGGCGCAGGAACTCGTTGAAGCACATGCCAGGCTTGAGCGTCACCGACACATCCACGTTCTCGCCGTCGATCTCAGCCACACTGGCTCGCACGCCACGATCCTTGTTGGTGCGACCAACCTCATACGAATAGAAGCGCGTGCCGCCTGACTCGTCGTAGTCGTACAGCTTCTTGCTCTCGGCGGGGTCTTTCTTCTTCCCGTTCGTGTACGGCACACTGCTGAACCCAGGGGGTCCCACCCCCAGCACGACATAGCTCGTGAGTACCCAGCCACGGTTGCCTTTGTCCAGTGCGTTGAAACCCTGCTGGTTGCCAGGCGTGTCTTTCAAAAGCATCGCCACGATCTCGACGTCAGGGTTCGTCGGAGCAATGTTGCTGCCCAGCACAGCCGGTGCGACGCTGCACGGATCGAACATCTGCGCCATCTCCGGCGTCATTTTGCTCATGTTTGATGACAAGATCGCACAGGCCTCTAGCTTTACTAACAAATCTTTTTTTTGAAAGACATACACTGAACCAAAATGCAGCTGGCCGTGTGTTCTGATCACGTCGCAATCGCGCTGATGCCTCCCCTTCACCACCTCACTGGCACTATACGCTGTTGGTGGATGCAGAGCCACGACTACACCTCGATCGAAGATGCTGTGACATCAGATCAACACCCCGACGAAAGAGGTGCCAGCAAAACTTGCTTATGTGTCGCGGTGTACTGCAGCTGCTCTCTCGCTGCGATCATGATTCTGCTCGTTATGGTGTATGTTATCCAAGAGAGACGCCTCCTGGCACACGGCTCCTAAAGACGCCTCTTCTTGCACATACGCACAATCTCGATCTGCGACGAGGGGATGGGCTTGGTCTCGTCGTGCACCACCAGCGTCACAAACTGCCTGTCCTGCTTGACAAATACCTCGATGTTGGCGATCCTCCCAGGACAGAAAGCTTGCACGTCGCGCAGGTTGGATAGAAGCACCTTCCCGTCTGCGCTCGAGCTGGGCACGCATATGCGGTATTCCCCCGAGGCACGAGCCAACGTTGTTTTACTAATGTCAAAAAGAGGCAGATACTCCTGCAATACCAGCAAAATGTTCTCAACAACCTGCCTATCGGCGGACAGACACTCTTTGAACACGTCATCGTGCACTTGCCGTCGGTGCGCCGCGTTGAGCATGTTTGTGAGACTCATTGCTCACAGGCACGCGCACCGATATATCGCTGACGATCAAAGCGTCAAAAATAAGGACTATCATTCCATCCAGGTAGAGATAAAGCCTCATCCAAATGCTCACCACTGTTTTTCGAGTACCACTTCCGCTCACTCTCCTGTAGGAACGCTTTGTTTTTCTTTGAACAAGACGCACAGAACCACGAGCTGCTCTGCGAGTGTGTGACAACCTGCGAGCACATCCAGTGCGCAGTCGTTGAGCGCATGTCCTTCAGATCGGAAATCCATACCCTGACATCCTCCTTCTCCTCCGACGCAAAATCAGAATCATGCATCACCTCCGCCAATGCCAAGTGCCACATGATGTTATCCACCACGTGCGGAAGATCGATGCTGCACTGCGCGCCCACAAAATCACCCAAAAGAGAGCGGTGTGCGCGGCTTAATAGCTTTGGCAGCACCGACGCCGCATAGTGCCTTTTGAGAAAGCATGCGATGATATCGAGCTCGCAAAGCGCATTGTCCAGCTGCTGTGCAACGTTCATCTCGAACTCACACACGAAGTACGTCTCCAGCAAGCCCAGGTTGAGGTCAAACGCACGATGCTCACGCTCGGGAATAGAGTCTCTCATGTTGTGCAGGTTCATGTTATTCTCCAGATAATAAAGCTGCTTGTCTGCCTCGATGCACTCGTCTGCAACGCAATTGTAAATCACACGCGGCTGCCCTTCCCACCCACCCCAGTCTCCGCGCAAACTGCGATTCCAGCTGAACTGAGACCTCCAGCCACATGGACCACGCACGGCAAGCATTTCGGTGCACTCGCCACGCACCCGTTTGGAACCGAACCCAGCATTGTATGAAATGTTCATGTGCACGTGACCAGACAGCACGTTTGTCTTGCCATAAACAAGCGCGTGCTGCACGTTGTGCAGCGTGAACGCGTCTCTGTGACAAAAGATCAGCGCCATGCACAGGCGCTTCTCGTACCACGCCACCATCTCCACCATAGTCTGCGTTTCCCACCGACCCAGCCACTGAAAGTCGTTCATAAGCCTCGCCGTGGTGCGCAGCCAGCGCACGATCGAGTGCACTGCCGCGTTGTCAGCACCTTCGTCGTCTGAATCCATCCAGCGAAGCGAGAGCATGCCAAAACTTATTTTAGGTGCTAAGTTAATTCTTTTTAATTCTCGCGCCAAATTATGTAAAAAGAAGCTTCGGAAGTACTGCAAACTCGCGCTTGTGTGCCCGTCGCGATGTCTGACGATGATGAGAGTGTGTTCTCCGAGTCGCTCTCCGATCAGCTCCGCAGAGAGGGTGAGGTGGAAATGGAGGAAGCATACGACGATTTGGAAGGAGTAGAGACTCTCGCTCAAAGCCCACAGGCGGATTCAGCAGCGGCGCCAGAGCAGACAGTGCGCCGTGGTCGTGGCAGACCTCCGGGAAGTGGTCGGGGTGCGCGCGGAGGTGCGCGCGGAGGTGCACGCGGAGGAGCGCGTGGCCGTGGTCGTGGTCGTGGTCGTGGTCGCGGCGCTGGTCGCATTGTTTCGATGAATTCAGAAGATCAATCTGACGAAAGCGGCAGTGTGCACATGCAGGTGTCGATGGATGATGCACAGTCTACCTCCTCCAAGCGAGAAGATGCCGGTAAGCAGCGCATCTTGGAGCCGATGACAGAGATTGGCCTGGGACCTCACAATCCATCGCTTGTGATAACTGCTGCTCCAGATGTCTGCAAAGTGCCAGAGTTCACGTGGACGCACATTCCTCGTGCAGTGCAGTATCGGTGCGCTTTGCAGGAGAAGGTGGAGGTAGACGAGGGTCGGAAAAACGTGCGCATGCTCAAGCTGAACGCCTTTCACGACAACCGCACTCGAGACTTCATCCTCGACGAGAACGCGATGTCGCTCATGGCATCACTGTGGGCTGCGCCAAATCTTATCTCCGACCCAGTTCGTCGCCTTCCTTCCGACAAACAGCACCATCCACGCTCACCTCACCGCGACATTAAGTCAGAGGCTCTATACTTTCTCCGCCATACATCTCTGCCATCCGATTTTGCGACTCGCAACGCCTTTGCCGAGAGCGCTGTGGATGAGCTCGACGCTGGCAACCTTGCCCAGTACAACTGCGACCGTCACTCCTCGATCGCGCTGGCGAATAACTACGGCAACGGCGGTTTAGAAGGAACAAGTATTGTACTCTTCCATATCGACAAGAACAGCCACAACCATGGCATGCTCGACCCCATGTTCAACAAGCTCGTCTCTGCCATTTCGCAGTGCATTTACTCACCGGAGTTGCCAAGTGGTGCCACGCTCATGCCTGCCATTTCCACGCAGTTTACCGAGGCGCAGTGCAGCAAGAAGCAGGTCTACAATCAAATGCGCATGAGCATGGAGGGTGACCAGTCGACGCGCAAGAACGTATACAACTACCCGCAGTCTCGCGACATGAATTCAGAGTGGCTGCAAAAGATCATCGAGTACCGTCAGTCGAAAGGCATTCTGCCGATGGAACTTGACCCGGACCACCCCCGCATTATCCCACCGAGCTCTCGCGTCAACGATCCAGAGCTCTCGGAAGAAGAGCGCGTGTTGTGCGACGAGGATCAGAACATCACCGATAAGCTTGAGAAGTTTGGTTTATTCAAGGCACACATATTCGTTGCGATCTATCCGTGCCTGGATCAAGATGGATGCACACAGTATCTGCAGCTCTCCGCTCTGCGCCTGCGTGGCCTTCCTTTTGCAGACCCAATTGTCGCGCTGCAGCAGCTCTGCTACTTTTCGGTTGCCGGCAACGCGCTGATTGAACCCCTTCTGAGCGTGTCGCGGCACATGGCGGCAGTGCTGGAAATGCCAGATGCCAACGTTGGCATCAAGTCACTGTTCAATGCTGATAGCGAAACTAGCGCCGCGTCGCTGATGGGTGAAGAAAATCTGTTGAAGGCGGTGTTCATGAAGGCAAACCAGCTCAAGCTCACCGACATCGACGTCGGGGGGAGACGCATGGACGTCAACGACGCGCGCGAGATGTCGCTATACAAACGATACTGTACTCACATTCAAAACGCTCGGCGCCACCACTGGCGCACGGTTGAGAAGACCATCGCACACAATCTATCTGCCGTCGGCAACCTTAAGCGTGCCCAGCAGGGGGAAACAGTCACCAACCAGTGCACGTTCGACGGCTTCCACTTTATTTCCATCAGCATGACCAGCTTTCAGAACCACATCAAGCAGCACATTCTCACTGAGATGGGACTTGACAACGAGTACAACGCAAACGAAGTTCCGGATTACATCCACGACGATCTCTTGCGGAAAGAGTTCATGGAGAGGCTTTCTGACATCTACGAGGAGCAAGGCTTTGACGCTTTCATTCGGCGGAGAGAAGCCAACCAGTCGTACGGCGATCGCGAACCCGTGCCCCAGCTGTACTCTGACGGAAAGCAGACGTATTTCAAAGCGGTGGCGCCGACAGCATTCTACAACCACGGTGTCATCGTTTCCATTGACACGCTTGCCGTCGAGCAGTACTGGAAGGTGAAGCAAGGCGACAAGACACACACTAATATTCAGAGTGGCATCTTTCTCCCCCTGCGAACCACTAGCCTGCTCATGGACCTCTATTTTGACTGTGAGCTGAGTTTCGACTTCATGATGGATCCTAACAATCAGCATATCCTCGACGAGACGTACATGCAAGAAAACATGGCGAAGCTTCCCCCCGACATGCTCAAGGTTTATCACAGCATACAGCAGTGGCGTGCCAAGATGAAAGATCCTACTCGCCGCAAGTGCAAGCGGCATATCATGCAGAATACCATCATGAGCTTGTGCGGCAAGGCAGGGGATCACCCAATCAAAGATCAGATCAACAGCATCCGCACCAACGCCGACTTGTCTGCTCAGCATAATCTCTTGTGCCACACGACGCGGCAGGCTATGCGCAAGTCCATCTACAGCTTACAGAATGGGCCCATGCTGCAGCTTTCGCGAGCCGCCGAAGCTCTGCTCCACACGCGCGAAATCACAATCGACTCAACGCTGAAAGAAGAAAACGGTTTCATTGACATGCACCAAAACTTCCGTGGATCGCGCAACGAGTGGCAGAACGATTGGAAGCAACGCGACCAGCGAGATAGGCGGGAATTCATGAATCAGGAGGCGCTTGGCATTGAATTCCATAAGCGCTGGTGGGCGTCGCAGGAGATGGACGTCCATTTCTGCAACACGCTGGCCGTCGACAGCTTGCATAACATCTACATCGCGGCGTTTTCCGGTGTCGACTGGCAGCCGACTGGCACTGTCATGCACATGATGGACTGCGGAGGCACCTTTCAGGTGCGCATGAAAAAGGATGGCAAGATGGAGACGCACATGTGCAAGAGCCCCGGATGCGGCGCCGACCTCACCGCCGCTGTGGCGAGTATCGTCAACAACGTGTTTACTGCGCATATGATGAAGAACCCAGTTTTAGTCAAGTTCTACAACTCGGCGGATAGCCAGGATAAGTCAATCAAGTACATCACCACGCTGCGCATCCACACGCTCTTAGGCTCCGGCGTTATGAGCGGCACTGACGGAAACTTTGACGTGAACGACAAGGGTCCAGATGAGTTTGGTCTCGGCGCGGCAGCGCTGGAGGCTCTGAAGGCAGGCGCCTCCAACAAAGACGGCTCGCAGCTGGCAATTTTCACCGAAATCGAGATCCGCGGCGGCAATCCAACCAGCAATCAGCATGGACTGGCCAGCGCTCCGTATGAAACATCACAAAACATGGTGGCGAAGAAGCCGATTGTACTCAACGACTGCGCCGCCATTTTCTTCGTGGCCACAAACATCCAGCACAACTCGATCCCCCCCTCGACGTTTCACGGTGGTCGAGCCTTCTGCATTTTCTCCAGCTCCCCCGACAGCTCTGGTCGCATCATGCACGGCAGCAACGCCACGGCGTCTGCGCCAATCGCCGCGGATCCGTGGGATGACGATGAAGCCACACAAGACCCCGATTCAAACGACGAGGAGTTTATCAGCGGCAATGGACGCCACTTCCTAAAGAAGTCAAACCGCAGCTCGCTCAAGGACATCGACTACCACATGACGAAAGCCGGTGTGATTGGGTACTGGGTCATGTGGAAGCTTCGGCGGATCTTCCCCTTTGTCCACCGCCACCTCATGCTGCACTACCTGGAGCGGCACTCCACATGGACTACCCTGAGCACGTTCATCGACGACATCCAGCAGATGACGATTGGCTCGTGGAGGTACTATCTGAAAGACGATTCTTTCCACCGCAATGCCCACTCCTCGTTCAAGACGGTCACGTACCTGGCTTCTCATTTCAAATCAATCGTGTGGGACAGCGTGCTGATGCGCTGCAGCACTCCTCAAATTGATCGTGCCGGCAACCCGTGCGTCGACCTTGTCGCCGCGTTCGAGGATGCATTGCTCGCTACCATCTACCGCCCACCGTCAATTATTACCATGCTGAGCTCGATGGCGCTCTGGCTCGCTACGCAGATGTTTGACATCCAGATTGTGATTCTCAGCCAGCTCTGCTTGTATCTCATGGGCATTCTGCAGTGCTGCCCCCTCCACGTGCTGGCTCTGGTGGCACGCCATGGTGTGCACTCTCTCGACAAGCGGCAGCGCGTTCAGTACAACTACCTCGCCGATAAGATTATTGACATGTGCTGCCGTCCAATCAAGCAAAGCAATAACGAGAGGAAGACGCGCGAATACACCATGGCGCAGGGAATGCGATTCCGGAGCGAGACAGACAGGCCAAGCACGGCAGTGCCGAGCGCCAGCCCATCCAACAACCAGCTCCTCAAAATTACCTGCATGCAGCCAATCACGCGCGATAACTCTGCTCGCCTTGCAATGGAACAGCTGTTTGGGCCTGAGCGCGAGCAGCATTGGTCGCACTTCGCTACCATGGATCCCAAAAACGACACTCGAAAATCCACGTTCTGCATGCCCAAGATGCCAGATCGCGAGAAGATGCCAAGCCGCAAGCCTGCCAACTCGATCCAAAGCATGCCGCCGTGGCTGCCGTACGTAACGCCGTCATACAACACTTCCCGCCGCTCCTCGAACTTTCTCGCCATCGAGGATTGGGATTCTATCATTGCTGAGATATGGGCCACGTCCATGTCGCAAGAGTGCTGTGCCGAACGCATCAACGAGGGCTCTCCCCTGCCAAACACCGACATATTCTGGAAGGCAGCTTACGAAGGCACGAAGATGCCGCTTCCAACTGAGATCCGCACCGACCGCCGCGACGTGGAATTCGCAAAGCCTTCCGAGACGGGAGCGTGGTACCGCCAAATCATCGACTGCACCTCCAAACACAAGTGCGGTGTTACGCGCGCCTTCCTCCACATGTGTGGAATGGACGACAGTCTTTCGCGATTTCAGATCATGAACAAACTTTTTGCCGAGCGCCTGCTGGAGCGCCACCCCACTGGCAAGATGTCGTTTCCCTTCAGCGGCGCATGGGTTGAACCAGTGGCAAGCGACGACACGAGCGACGGCAGGACAGGTCGCCGCAAGTTTCAATTTGGGCGTAATCTGCACACGTGGCAGACGGAAACACATGAGAAGATGGCAGGAATCGAGGCGATGCTGGCTATAGATGTGCTTTGGCTCATCATTTCGCAAGGACTCTATATCTCCGAGTGGAAGTTCCCATCTCAAGGCAAGCCAGAGCAGGTGGTGCACACACGCGTGAAATCACAGGCGGTGGCGGCAATGATGAGCATGTACGTGCACACATGCTTGGATAAGAGCTCAGTGCCCTGCAATAACGGCACCATACACTTGCGCATGGCCAGTCCATACCTCCGCAAGATGAACAAGGAGAATATGGCTATCTTGTTCGAGCCTCGCGTGCACGACGAAATCCAAAATGATCCCAGCACGATGCTTTCTCGGCGGCACCGAAAGCGCGAAAACATGTCGCTCATCCAGAGCAAGCACAACATTTCGGAGAGGGTCATGGTTTACTTGCAGCTGCAATGCGAGAACAAGTCACGGGTTATCAACGTGCAAGACAAACCCCTGGTGCCAATGGAGAGTGTCTCTCACATGCTTGCGCATTACTACGAATATCGCCTGGCGGAAAAACGTTTGAGGGTGGAACGGCCTGACATCTATGCAGTTAGTAGTAGCGGCATATCAGTACAGAGCCACCTCGCCACAGCGATTCGCATTACAGCTGCCAGCATTTACCAAGCCGGCAAGCCGCGCGCTGTGGAGAGCAGCATGTTTATGCAGATAACGCCAACGTACTGCCTCACCCGCAACCCCGCCGTCGAGATGCCGTTCGTGTCGTCTAAACACCTGTACACCTGCGTTTTGCGCACGCTTGACGACGGCTTGTGCGCGATCGAAGGCTGCTTTGTGGAAAACAACACCTGCCTCGACGGAGACTACCCTCTCTTTACCTCCCTCCCAGAGGGGGGAGAGTTACTGTTTCCTCAAGACGAGTTTGCCTTTACCATCTCTCATGGCCTGCGGCACACGCGACACGGCACGGTTCATATCCGCAGCCCCGAGAGCGTAGACGGGAAGAGTGGCGAAGAGCTCGAGAAACTGGAGGCTAACCAGGAGGAAGTAATCCGCCTCACGCCGTTTCCTGTATTTGCATGGCCGCATCTGGTCGTCGTGGCGTTTCAAGGAGAGTCGTGCACCTTCACCTCCGACAAACACAAGCGCAAAGACGGACAGGAAGAGTGTCAGCTCTCTGCCGACTTTCTGCTGTCCACGTGCAAGGAACTATTTGAGCAAGACAAGCTTCACCTCTTTTCGATTCAGGACAAGGCATGGCTCAAAATGAACACCGACGTTGTGCTCCGAGATAGCAACAAGACTTTGCACGTGGTGCGTTCACCCAAGGAGTCGAACTTTGGCAAAGTATGGCGGTTTGTTGGCTTCGCACTGGAGCTAATATCGGATACCAATAAGTTTACGCATCCGGAGCTTGAGGCGCTCTTCCGCGCCGACACATCGATGGACAAAGTCGTGACTCTCTCGCAGTATCAGTGGGAAACTTTATCCCCCTTACACAACAACGCATTGACTCGTTTGCTGCACAGTAATCATCACGTCCAGACACCGGAAGGCTATTGGATCCCAGAAGACATGCCGGATGATCGCATGCACTTTTGGCTGACGTGGAGCGAGATGGTGGGCGAGAGAACAGAGGATCGCTACCTGTGGTTTCGCAGCAGGGAAAGCCTCAAGCGCTACAGTCTGCACGGAATCCCGGACGATAACACATGGACTTGTCACCATCTGCTCCTTGTTGATGGCAACGGCAATCGTTTGCGCATCGAGAAGATTGACGATGGATTCCAAGCCGTTGAGCGCGTGCACTCAGACCCAGAGTTCTACAAACTACGCCAGTCGGAGAAGGAGCTCATCGATCAGATCTGCGAGTACAGCAAAAAACGCGACGGGTTTATTGCCCAGTGTGGCTCAAACAACCAGGCTAACATAGAGCAGTGCGAAAGAAGGATCAAGAAAGCGGAGGATGATCTATTGGTGGTACAGGAGTCGCTCGTGTCATGCTCTCCTACGGAGGTAATCGAGAACACCTGGCAGCAGCTCGACTGCACCGTGCTGCGCAAGCGTCCAAAAATCACCAGCAGCTGTGGTCAGGATCAGCATCTTGCACTGGGTGTCATCCGTCCCCACTCCAACGGCGAGTACCTTCACAAAGGCCAGTATTCAATTGAGTACTGTCTCAACGATCTTGGTTATACCGAGACGCATCACAGCACCATGGATTTCGTCTCCGCGTCATACGGCATGGTTCCCGAGGGATCTCTGATATTCATCGACATGGGAAGAGACCTGTACATCAACGTCATGAAGAGCTCAGGAGGTGCGTTTATTCAGCATAAAGATATTCACAATCACGTCATGGGGGGTGGTCACGTGGCTCTTGCCGCATATTACATTCTCAACTCCCCGAAAGACTCTAATCTACTCGACGCTTTCATTTCGGTGATGGTAGAGGTGCATACCATGCACGAGGAAGACGACGACGCCCCTGACAACAAAGACATCGCATGCAACAAACTTCTCTTACGCGTGCCTCTCTTTGATGACTCCAACCGCCTCCGAATCTCACTGCAGCATGCATATGCCCCGGACAGCAAGTCTTTCCGCAACCTCGTCAGCTTCTCTACATTCAATCACAGCGACGACATGCAAGTTGACGACCTCTTCGTTATGTGGAACCTCTTCCACAAGTCTTTTGTGGACGGCAACGTGTGCGAGCACGAGGAGTCGCCAATCAGCTCATTTGAGTCAGAAGGCAAGAATAACAGGGTGTTCAAGATCGACGGCTCTGCGTAGTAAACTACATGTATATCACACGTGTGACTCCGGGGTGATCATTATCACCTCTGGTTCGTCATCTTTGACAGGATAGCAAATAAAGAGCAAATCAGACAGTAAAGAGCGCAGTCCCATGCCCATCGCCACTATTGCTCGATTTATATACACATCGTCATTCATTCTTCTTTAACGTTGCAGAAGCGCGCTTGAAGAAGAACTTTGGTTGCTTTGTGCCACGCCCCCATCGCGTGCTACTGTGCTCTGGTTTATCCTGCACCCCCCCGGCATGCTTCTTCCGCGCATATGTGATCGCTAGATGACAGTCCAGAGCTCTGCTTGCCAGCAATAGCGTCAGCAAAACCAAGTTTATCAGAAAGAATTGAGGGTAGATAAACATATTCTGCTCCAGGAAGGCGAACGTCAAGGCAGTGGCGGGCCCCGCGCAGCTCAGAACAATCAAAACGCCGGCATTCAAGTACGCAAACGGCTCACACAGCACTGTCAGCGTCAGGCGCCTCCCCAACACACCGTGTAGAATGGCGTCGGCAAACAGAGGTAGCAGAGCAAATAGAAGATACTTCTCTTCGAATGTCATCATTTTCTGCAATGGACTTAAGAATATGGTATACTGAATGAGAAGCGACACGCACACCATCACGTAGATCAAACTGTTCTGGCGACTCTCCAGAATCTGCTCCACCTCATCCTCCTTCTTCTGAATATGCTTCTGTAGAAAGGTCGAAACCGGCAGCAGCATCAACGCTACCACCCCTAGCAGCGTCAGTGCCACCATCACGTTCAGCTTCATCGTGCTGACCTGCATGGTCGACACCGCCAGATCCCGCCTGAACAGCGCATGCCACAGCCCATCGACGTGGCCTTCGTCTCCAATCCAAATCGCCAGCACATGCAACAGCAGAGCCCACCACACGGCAACAAACACGATGTACGCCGTGTGCGCTCCTGCCGTGATCGCCTCCCCTGTGAGGCTCAAGTCTACGTTCTGGTCAAAAACCATCAGCTTCAGTCGCAGCACCCAATCCCAGGAAGGCTCTTGAATCCAAGTCTGCACCTGCCACGTAAGCGCGTACACAGCTGCTGATACCAACACAATAGCCACCGCCGCGCAGCCGAGAGGAAGCACCAACCAGATTGGCACGAGCACATCCACCGCCGACAGCAGATGCACCCCCAGTGCCAAGATCTCGAAGATGTACGCCTCCAACGTCATCACCACCGCGTACTCCGGAACGCTCATTGATGTGTCCAAACCGATTGATAAATACTTTCAACCATGCTCAAAATATATGTGCTAACACATCGCAATTTAAATGACGGGGATGGTCAAGGTCACTCCCCTGCAGAGCGTGCGCTTATTCGGTTGGCTTGACCAACCCAGAGACATAGTGATGTGGGACGACATAGCCCACCGTAAACTGAGTTGGAATAAACTGCGATGCGACTTCGGCTTCTCCGCCGCGCAGCTCGCCACTATCCAGCCAGATAAACAGCTGTGGATCGACAGAGGAGGCGTGCGCGTTGAGGACGCGCCTGATATGACTGCTCTTGGCGTCAATCCCATCGTTGATCTCAACATGGACTTGGGAGAAGTCTGGAGGATGAAGTGGTCGGCAGACACACTCATCAAAATGAACGTGACCTACGAGCAGCTCCGCAGCTGTGGCCTCACAGCGAACATAATGCCGTTCTTCGACCTCTCTCTCAACAGCTGGTACAAGTTAGGCTTCAACTGGCGGCACGTAGAGCATCTCAATCCTGGCCTAGCTTTCAAGCTCTTCGGTATGCCACACAAAGAGCTCCTGGCTGTGCTGAAAAGCTTTGATGTAAATGAGAGTACAGAAACACTTCACAAACACGGTTGATTATTAAAGTGCAATTCACAAACAGAAAATGCAGTATCATCCCATCTCCCTGTACCCAGAGCCGTATGAATGCTGTGAGACAGGAGACGACACCGCAATTGCGATGCACGACGTTCCCCTGACTGTCACCAATCCCGTCGTGCGACCACCAAGCATCATGGAGATTCTAGGCCTGCGAATGTTTGGACTGAACCCACACATTACGCGCGTCGAGTCTTGGAGCTCTTCTACCCCCACACCTGACACTAACCCTAAATCTGAAGATAATCCAGTCTGAGGAAACATAACTTTATTTAACTCAAACATAATTAGCTCAATGTTTATATTCTGCTGTCGCCATTTTCTTGATCCCTTCACGGATCACTGGATCCGGACTTTAGAATGCGAGAAAAACACACTGAAAGACACACAAAATAAACTGGAGAGGCGCGTTCTGATACTGGAGATCCGCAACTCTTTTCTCAGAGACCGCATCAATGCCAGATACCCTTGGCAAATCGAAGAAGAAAACGCCAGCGACGAACCGATGGAGGACATCAACCCCGACTCTCTGTGGCAGCCTTGGCTATTTTCAGACTTTGATGATCCTCAGGACACCCACAGAAGCTGGATCTCAAACCTGTTTGCTTTGTAAGGTTCTTTTGCGGTTCTGCAGGGATTCGAACCCTGGTTGTTGGATTCAAAGTCCAAAGTGCTACCGCTACACCACAGAACCCTACCTTCTCACGCAGTTGTTCACCGTGTGCTTTTTACCATGATGCTTCACCACCTTGGTGGGTTTGCGCGGATCTGGCCTATATCCTTTCCAACACTTGCATTTTGGCATGATCACATGAGTACAACCTTCCTAAATACATATTCACACACTCACAGAAATGTATCGTAGAATGCACCCACTTTCTCACAGCGACGTGCAAAACGGGGAATGTCTCACGCCTCTATTTAGCAGAATTTAAGAGAGAGAGTAATGTCTAGCAACGACAGCGATGCCCCGATAAACTTTACACTGGTTTTGACCTACATCCCTGCATTGCTGCTCATCTTTCGTGCCTCGGTCATGCTTGTGGCATACGTGTGCATGCACAGCCTGGTCAAAATTCCCACCACAGTTCTCGTCACCGGCGTGCTACTCTTGAGCTATCTGGACTGGTATGTTTTCCGCAACGACAAGCTCTCCAAGGCATGCGGGTTTTTGGCTCCGCTTGCACTCACACTGCTAGCAAATGGAGACTTCTACATCACACAGCCTTGCGCGCCATCCACCCTCTTCAACACTCTTTATTACGTTAATAGCATGGCGTGGGCTTCAACCTCGAGCTACGTGTTCTTCAACCAGATGCTGCAACTCAAGTACCCCACACACGACACCGCCTCCGCCGCGCTGTGGATCGTCAATTGCCTCTTCCACGTCTCCGTTCACTGCCAGACAGAAACCGTTCTCGTGCTCACCTGCCGCGCCATCCTCTTCTACGCCATGACGATCGCGCACTGGTTCGCGCAAGTTCTGGTCACCGACTGCGATCGCAACCGGTTTGCCTTCACCGTGCTGCACACGGCACTGCACGTGCTCTTCGTCGACATGTACGTTGTCGCAGCCAGCACGTTCATATTCGTCGGCGTGATTCTCTACTCTCTGCGCCAAGCGTCTGTTGCAAACTCAACAGGTCCCAAAAGCACCCCCAAGTCAAGTCCATGCATGATCACTACCGACGTCGAGAGCCAGCCGGAAAACATGGCCACTCTTCTCAACGAACTCAGAGCCGCGAAGCAGCGTGCGCAGACGACGTCTCTTTCTTGACATCGTCATTCTTCTGTGTACGCTTGCTGCCATCACCGACCAGCATGCGCTTCAAGGCCAGATACATATCACCGAGGCCATTCTGTGAGACGTGATGTTGTGTCTCCAGGTCTTCAATCACGGCCTCAAGCTCAGTGCTCTGCGCCACACTGTAGCCTCCCATGCCGCCTTGGTGCGTCTGCGTTATCTCAATTGTACCAAACGACCTCTTTTCGTTCGGAAATATTCCGAAATTATTCCAAACAACGCTAAGTAGCAATAAAATTGATGGTACGTATTGCAAAACGTACATGTTCACATTTGTCTTTCAAAGGCGGTTTGTTTTTTGTTTTTGAGGTTGGAGTTTTTTATGTCTGACTCTTCGTTTTTTTTTAAGTCCGACTCTTCGCTCGCTGGCGCGCACGGCGATGGGCAAGTACTGCCTGCTGTGCGCGGCGGTCGCGAGGAAGAACGAGGCGAAGGAAAAGAAGAAAGCCAAATGCGCTAGCGTTGCACGGACTGCAGCTGGCGCAATCGTGAACATGGTCAAGAAGGCTCTGTCTTTCCGCACCCAGTGTCAGTGTACTCATCGCCAGTGGATTTTCTGCTTTCGTGGCATCTATCACGGGTGGTTTCGCGTCGGACCTTATAACACGCCGTGGCTGCATTGCCAGAAGAAACCAGACTTTGAACCCGACGCTGACATCACCAAGAGCCGCGTTTTGACGCTATCACAGGTGAAAAAGTGTATGAAGAAGCGCGAGCGCATGCTGAAGGCACGCTCTCGCGCCACGTCGCTGGAGACGATAGAGGATGCACTGGCGCTCATGAAGATCACCAGCAAAGTGTTTTGATTTGCGTGTTTTTGCGTGCGCTGTGACGGAATAAAATATCCGGATCTTCATTCCAAACCATGAAACGTTCTATCTGCCACTATCGCATACCCTGCACCGACGCTCCCAGCCTACTCATCCGCCATGCTCTCCTCAATCTCGCGCCTGATACTAGTCATGCGAGTCATGGCTGTCTGAAGCGACGCCACGCCAGCAGCCCAGTGCATCAGTGATGTCTTGAGCGTTCCGTTTGCTTCCTCCACCAAGGGGAGCGCAAACGCGGCACTGGCCTCTGGGTTCTGTTCGAGGCCACACACAATGCCTGTCATCACAGACACATGCGTGACGAGGCCAGCGCGCATGGTGTCGAGATTGCTCAGCATCTCCTCACACATGATCTTGATGCGCTGGATCTGCTCGGAGCGCGTCAGCGGCGTGTGATCGTCGGGGTCTTCATCGGGAAGCCGGCCAAGAGGCGTGCCAAGCATGGACATCAACGCGTTCGAGCGCGCGTCATAGTCGTCACACCCCGGAGCAACCTGGGGAATGCCAAGAAAATCTGCCATCTCGTTCACCATCTCATCGCGCTCGCGGTTGCCTGTCTCCAGCGCCATGTTCCTGGCGAAAGTGAGCTGTCTTTCTTCCTTTTTACTGTACTAGTTATTTCGGGAAATTGCCATTTTTTTGTTTCTCCGCCGCGAAGCGTATTTACAAATCAGAAGATAGTGACGATGGCCTCCAGTTCGCGTCCACTTCACGCCATGCTCGTCATCGCGCTGGTTTACGTCTGTGCGCTCAACGTGCTCATCGTGCACAATCTCTACGTTCACTACGGCAAGCGCGTGCTGTCTCTCCCCAGTAACCCACAGGCTCGCCGCGCGATTCCGTCTCGCAACCACTCCGCGCCTCCCGCCGTGCACCTGCGAGACACCGACGGCTGCGCACAACGACAGCGCGCTGTCATAGTCTTGGGCATGCCAGTCTCAGGATCCAACGATCCCAGCGCACACATGCCGCTGTACTCCCAGCTGCGCATGGCATTCCGCGTCGCCGAAACCCCTCCTCCACAGGTTTTTCTCGCCGTTGCCGCCAACGACTTCATGGCGTTCCACCGCTCCTGGTGCTCCTCACTCTATTCCCAGTCTAAACAGAAAGTCTCATGTGAGCTCTTGCTGCAACAATCCGCACCAAACCCAAAAGACGTTTTGCGCGCTGTTCTGGAGCGACAAAAGTGCCTCTCACACGCCGTGACTCTGCCAGACGACGTCTCACTGTCTTCGCACTTCCTGGCAGGCCTGGATAATCTACCACAGAACAAGGTCAGCTGCCTCGCGCGGATAGATGTGCCATCCGCCCCCGCCGCCACTGGCGTCTGCTCATCCACGGCGTTTTACCTGCCACGGCGCTTCATTGCCGCCTACGTTGCCGCACCAGAAGCGTCTTCCATCGAATCTTCTGCGCGAGGCTACCACATGTTCTTTGGAAACCGTGTTTTAATTCACAAACCATATTGAAACGACACAAATCCACCATGGAACAGCCGACATGCCTGCGCTGTGCCTCTAATCGCCGCGCGCCGCGATCCGTGACCTTCGCCTTCGTCACCATGTTCGGCTCAACGCCACCACACGAAGTGCTCGCCACACGGTCGGAGCGCGCCCAATCGCAACTAATCCCAGGCGTCACCGGCTATTGCTGCCTCTGCCGCCGCGCCACCATCCTTTCGACACAAGGAGACCTGCAAGAGGGGCTCATTGAGCACGAGCTCCTCTATGCCAAGTGGGGTGCGGAGTGGAAACGCCAGCACCAGTCACTCATCACACATTAGCATGTGCGAGCGCTTGCGCTTGAGCCCCCTGTGCTTCAGCGCATACTGCCTGCAGAAGCGCTGTAGACAGACCACCGCCGTTTTGTGCGCTTTGAAGACTCTCCATATCCTGGCAATGCGCCGCACGGCGCGACTGCGCTGCATGAGAAGAAAGACCAGTGCATTGCCGCGCTGAGTGTTGAAACAAACGTTGCTCCACGGCGACAGCCTGGCCATCAGCACTACCTTGCGCATCTCAATGTCCGGAATCTGCAGCATCACGCGAAGGATGCTTGTCGCCTTCCGCTGCTGCGCTTCGTAATCGTCCACGGCCATGTCATACTCATCCCACAGCACCCGCAGCGCCCACATGCACGCCGCCTGCACCGTTACGGAGCGGCAATCCACGTCGACGTCGACGTGCACATCCGTGCCAAACGCCAGCGCCAACACCTCCGAGCTCCTGCACATGCTGTTTCGAAGACGCACAAGCACCTGCACAGCGTACCAAGTATGCTGCCTGAAAGAATGCCACCACTCGACAGACCCGGCCTTGAGACCAATCTCCATGCCGTTGCCTCCAGAAGTCAAGCCCACGACGCATTCTTCCAACGACTCAACCAATGCACAGGCAAAGTCGATCTCTGAGAACATGCCCAGGTTCCACCGCAGCAAATGTAGCGCCATGTCTTCGCGCCTGCGCAGAAGACGCGCAATCTCACCTTGCACGTACTGCCTGCTCGCACTCTGCGAAATGGATCCGGTTCCCACCGCCGACAGGCCGAGAATTTCCACCAAACTAACCGAGTTCGCCTCGAAGCCAAACCACTTGCGAGAAATGTCCAGCTGCAGCCTCGCCGCAATCTGGTTGCTCGTCAGATCCCACTCACTGCCGCTGACGCCATCGCAGTCCTTGTCGTGCATCTTGCGAGCCAGCACCAGGCACGCCACCACAAGCTCAACGTGCAGCAGATAGCCCATGTCTCTCTTCCTCGCGCTCTCCGACGAGGTTTGAGACTGCTCGAACTTGCCTGCGAGAAACCCCAGCAAGTACTCGCTCCTCCATGGACTCTCTTGCCCATATCCGAGCGCAGTGAACCAAGTCGACTCGCTCTCGTTCTTGTTGAACTGCTTCCACCCTTGCACATCTCCTCCCCATTCGCACTGTAGCTTGGCATCTCTCTCTGCACACTCACGCACCACCACGCACCGGCGCATGCACTTGTGCCAGTACTCCATGGCCCACATCATGGAATGCAGGCTCACGGCATTCAGGTTGTATGCGTACATGCACACCTCCATCGCGAGAACCCTCCCAGCGCGCGCCGTGAACGCGTCCACCACCACGGGAAGACCAAGCTCGAGCATCATATCGTGCTCCTTTGCAGCGTCGCGCGCCTCCGCACTATCGTCGCCACCCATAAACACATCCGCATGCTCGCGCTCGCGAATGTGTCGCTCTTCCACCTCCGCCACATGCGCAACAAGCTCACTGAACGGTGGCTTCATGCGCATGGCATTCATCGCGCCTAAATTACGACCCCTAACAATGGGAAAACACCGATGACCAGTTTTTTTTAGAGACCATTTTTTTATTTTGAATACCTTTTTTACCGCCTATTCACCTCTGGTGATATGTACAGCCTCCCATGGGACGACATCCTTGTGCGGCTCAAGGCCGCCAAGTGTAAGGTTGTGAGCTCAGAGACGGAGATCGACAACCTCTACGAAATCAACGCGCGCGAGAAGGCAGCCATGAGCACTGGCCAGGAGCGCGTGGCGCAGATGCTGTGCATCATGCCAGACTACCTGCACCGGTACGCGATGCAGTGCCCCTACTGCAACCAGTACTGCTCTCTCCAGGACATTGGCACGGAGCACGATGTTGCCGCCGGTGCCGTCACGACCTGCTGCATCTGCCTGCAGGAAAGCGGCGCCGACACGTTCCAGAGCTTCAGCATGACATCCTGCTGCATGAAGAAGTCACAGCAGACCTGCATCTGCGATGGCTGCATGCAGTCGTGGTTCAAGAAAGACGCTCTCCTCGTGAAGGAGTCGCACTCCAAGATCAGCGAGTTCACCGAGGTGCTCGGCTCCGACTACCTCGGCGTGCACGGCAAGCTGCAGTTCCTCTTTCGCCGCGTGCAAAACACCTCGATGTGCAAGTACCTCAACTGGATGAAATGGAACATGGAGCCTGGCGCGGCAGAGATGGAGAACCACTGTCACTCCTGCAACGCTTGCTTCAAGGGCCCCAACAGCATCCTCGAGGTGCAGTGGCACAAAGACAGTGCTCTCAAGATCAAGTACGCCGCTATGGCATACCTCAAGAGCAGCAAGAAACGCATCACGCGCAGCAAGTTCGACGATCACATTAACTCCAAGATGCGCATGTGGAACGAGACCACGGAGTTCACGTTTACTGACACCGACAAGAAGTGTGGCATTGCGATGGCGCGCGCCGACGCTACGATTTTCTTTTTCTGGCCGTTCTGAGGCTGTCATATGTCAATCAGAGGCGGCACCTTTGTTGCTGTCGCGCTGTCCTGGCTCTCCAGATCAGATAATGTGTCTGCCTGAATATCGAAGACGCGCTTGCAGTGTGTAATGAAATCCGACACCGTTTTCTTGAACATGACAGGGTGCTTACTCTCGATGTCGTTGTGCCCCGCCGCCACCAGCAGCGGCGGAAACGCGCTGGTGCGCGATACCCTGGCCTGCAGCAGCCGCGTGTTCACTACATCCACGAGCTCGTCGTTGTAGCCATGCACGAATAGTATCGGTACCTCAATGCGAGGGATCAAGCGCATATTATCAGCAAATAAACTGTCCAGGACACTGCAGACATCCGCGCTGGCCATGTAGGATGGCACAAAGGCACGAACCCCTGAGGCCAGCGGCGACACCAACACCACCCCCAACAGCTCGCGCATGTTCGTCTGCGCCGCGACGCGGATCGCCGGCACGGTGCCAATCGACTTGCCAAAGAGCATGATCGAATGCATGGGCGCACCAAGCACCGTCACACTGTAATGCAACACCGCTTGCAGAGCAGCCGACATGTTCTGTTCTGTCGTCATCGTTCTCGTGCTCTGGCCGTAACCAGGATAGTCAAACCATATCACATTGCGAGCGTGCTGCACCGCGAGTGTCCTCGCGTACGCGTCGAATGATCCGATGTCGTCTGCATTTCCATGGCAGCACACCATCAACCCCTTGCTGGCGTCAAACTGCTCGGCTTACTGTACGGCTCCCCCGTGTCGCTCACGCAGCGCATCGCGATCTTATCCCCGTTCTTGGTGTACACCCACAAGATGTCTTCTCTCTCCGAGTAGGAGGGTACAGGTGGTTCGAACGCCAGTTTATTTATCAACGTGTCGTAGCACTGTCTCAAGTATTTTGTCATTTAAGAATGCTCGTGCTACCTGTAAATATACATACACCTTCTAAAGACATTTGCACCTAACCCAGCGCGAGGTGCAGGCAACCCCAAGCTCTCAAAAGAGCTCCCGTAGCTGCGCACGAGACACGCCGCGGAAGAGGAACTTGATCTTGTTCTCCACATCCGTGATGTGCTTGGCTCTAAACGCAAAACACGACGACAACGCATTCTCTGGCGGCAGTATCGTCTTCAGCACATCCACCTTCGGAATCACCGCCACCCCAAACATGTTCACGCCGGAGCGCATGAGGTAGCACAGACCAAAAACAACAATCTTGATCTCACTTGGCCGCATGTTCATCCTCAATGCGTTGATGCACGTGTTGATGATACGACACAGCGTGGTGCTCACCAGCACCGCTACCTCCTCCACCTCTTCCGCGTCTCTGTGCAGACACGGCGCCGGCGTGCGCGCCATCACTGTCTGGATCACAGTCACCAGGTTTATGCTGCTCTTCTGCTTCCGGTTGTTTACCATCGCCATCGCCTGCGACTGCACCTTGTTCTTCCACCGGGTTTGCTCCAAGGCGTGCGCTCGCCTCGACGACTCCGAGTCCAGCAGCAAGCGCACGTACTCCGAGATCATGCACTGCGGAACCTGCATCGAGACCACCGGCACCGGCGTGCGTCCATATGACGCAACCGTGTCCACAAACTCGGCGTCGCAGAATACCGTCTCTCTCACACACAGACCAGTCACGGAGCACACAACGGAGTCGCCAGTTTCAATCACCCCCTCCGCCACGCAGTGACCCTGGGTGCAGTCGTGCACGAAACCACACACGGTGCAGCCAGCAAGGTGCGCGTCGATCGCCTCGTACTTGCAGACGTGCCATTTACGCATGCACGGACACAGTGCAAACGGCTGCCGGAGCTCACGCCATACGTGAGCTAACTCCTTTGCAGACGCGCGCATTGCCGTGCGCTGAAAGTTCCCCACCTCTGCATGCCTTCGTCGTCGAAAAAACATCGCTGACAAAGCCGCGTGAGCCTTGCACCTCGGCAATGATCGCCTTTGACATAGAGACAACGGGGCTAAAGCCGGAAAAGGGAGATCGCTGCACCATCGTGTGTGCCGAAGACTGGCTGACAAGAGAGAAATATACATTCGAATTCGAGCGCTTCCGCCAAGACCGCCAGCAACATGACTCGCTTCTGATCAAAATGTGTGAACTCTTTGACCAAGCTGAGAGCCTTTCCGCCTTCAACGGCATCAAGTTTGACATCCCGTTCCTGCAGAAATGCTTCAAGCTGAACCCAGCGCAAACCAACGCCTGGATCCTCAAGACTGTCGATATCTACGACCGCTGCAAGCGGCTGCTGCAGCCGACATTTTCGCTCAACATGCTGTGCGAAATCAACGGCGTGCCCATGAAGATTAGCTCCGGCACAGAAGCCATCGGCATGGCAGAACGCGGCGAGTGGCAGGAGCTCCGCGAGTACTGTGCCATGGACGTCAGCATCCTTAACATTCTCGCAGACAGACGAATTCTGATCCACCCCCGCACACACAGCGTTATTGACCTCGCTGCTTGGAGCCCTGAATACCTATACCCCAACGCCGCCAATGAAACGCCGGAGATGCTGAATAAACTGCACGTCGACGCCAAGGCGTTTCTGATGCAGAGCCTGGAAGAGAAAAGCAAAGCCGAAGCCGCCGCCAAGAGCGCCGCCAAGCTCCTTCTTCGCCGACCTGACCCCCTCACAATGTTAGAGTAGCTCGCCGCCATGGACATCCTCTGACATCGCCGTCTTGAGCGCCAGCAGCATTCCCGCTCCAACGCAGAAGAACACCGTCTCAAAGACGTCAATCGCCGCCGCCTCCTCCGATGCACTTCCCGCCGCCACCCCAAATGCAAGCAGACACGCAAACACAAAGAAGTCCCACAAATGCAGCACGCGCTGCCGCAGCAGCACTGGCTTGTACACCGTCACGCACTTGAGCATCTTGTGCACCGAGCGTATGCCAAATAGCACAATCAGGAGCCAGGCGTAGGGGTTCGCAAACGAGGAATGCACATGCACACTCAAGGCTAGTAAAATAGACGTCAGGTAGCTCACCCCCCGCACGCTGCGGTGCAGCTTATCACACCCCCCTCCCTCCGATTCCAGCCACCACCCCGACCTCACCTGCGGAAACTCATCCTTAACAAACAGCAGAGTGTGCAGCGCAACAAATGCGTGCAGCACCCAGTATAGCAGCACATCATCCTGCGTCAGGAGCAGGTTCAGCGTGTGGATGAAATTGGCCACGAGAAATCCCACCGTGGCCAGCACTACGCCCACGTACACCACCACCCACCCATGCCTCCCATACGGCTTCTCATCAGCGTTGCCATCCTCGCCACTCTCCTTCTCACACGGCTCTAGAATGGACTTCACGTTATCAGCCAGCTGCGATACCAGATAGATCCCCGCGCACGCCACGAAGAGGTAGAACGCCGTCGAGTTGCTGCCCATGCGCCAGAACAGCTCCCCCTCCTTCCAGTCGTACACAATGTCCAGGTCATTGTCAGTGAGATCACACAGCGACATCTCGTACCTCGTGTCCTGCAGCACAATCTGCCTCGACGCGTGCGCGTTCACGCACGAGCGGTTCGTCTCCGCAATGTCTTTCAGGTAATCGATCGACTCGTACCCTGCGATGTCAGTGATCGCGTCAGGCACGTCCACTACACGCGACGGAAACACCAGCATGCTGGCGCCTTCTCTGCCAATCTGCTCACACAAACCGTCTTCCCTCAACACACAGCGCCCACGGTTCCACCACGCACTGCTTGGTCGCACGAACAGGTCTTCCGCATGGCTGTGCTTCACCGCGTACTGCAGACCACGCGACGTCACGCGCACAAACGGCGATGTCAGACCAATCTTGTACAGCTTGCCCACGTTCCACACCGCCGCCGTCGCCATGCCGTCCAGGCGGAGGTATGGATACGTATCGCTCTGCAGAGATATGAACGGCATTTTATTGCCACAACGCACTGCTATATACCGACACCCGCACACCCTCACTTTCGCTTGAAGAAGCTGACAATCGACGTCTGCTTCCGACTGTCCTCACACACCAACGGCTTCGTCTTTGCCTTCTTCTGCTTACCAGCACCTCCCTGCTCCGTAACAGTGCGCTTCTGCACCGGATCGCTTGCCGCGACAGCACCAGCACCACACTCAACCATGAGATCATCATCACCATCGCTTTCGCCGCATTCCTCTTCTGCATACGGATGAATCTCTTCATCTTCCGCTTCATCGCACAACGCCTCCTGCCGCAGCTGCTCGTAGTGCTCGGCATCCGAGAGCTCCTCCTCTTCAGATCCTTCCGAGATCTCCGAGTCGTATCCACCTGCATCGGTGTCGTACGCGCTCTCCGGAACCTGTCCCCACGCGCGGCGCTCCTGTGTGCCTTTCGCAATCTCCTTCTCCCAAGCAGCGTCCAGTTTGTTCATCTTCTCCGTCTTCATCCTTTCCGTGCGACGCCGGTACCTTGCCATCGCCTCCATCTTGCAGTGACTATTTTTTTTTTCAATTTTTTGTACCAACATTGAAAACTAAGCAAGGGGTGCAATCTCGAGGCTTTTCATTAAAAAACAAACCATTTTTACGATAACCAGGCATGGACACACCAGCAAGCGACGACACTCCAATGGCGACACGCCTCACGCTCGACTTCCGCCGCATGGCATGCTGCAGTGGACCATGCAACAAGACTGCGCCGCTGCGCGACTCGGAGCCTGGCCAGTACCGATGGGATGGGCTCATGTATGCTGGACACTCGCGCACTCTCTACGTTGTCCGTGGCTACCAGTGCAGTGCCTGCTACAGGCGCTACCGCGAGTTCTGGGAGGCGTTCGACTGGGCGGTTGAGAAGAAAGACACTGAAACCATGTTCTCGATCGAAGAGTGGTTCGAGTGCGACATCCGCGCGATCACGAGCAAGTTCAAGTCCATCACACCTGGCGCCTTGCACTATCTCTGCGACTCCGAGTCTTCCGACTCTCAGCGCAACCCCAGTACACCACCAGCGCTCGGTACCATTTACGAAGAACGCATTAAAAAGAATTCTGTCTATTTGCCCGTGTTTACCCACCATGCCGCACGGCAAAGGATGCATGCACTTCAAAAGATCTGCAAACGCCGCCGACATGGACACGCACCATCTGCGCCATCACGACACGAGCGCCGCCGCCTCCGCTACGCTTGAGCCCACGCACGAGCCTGCGCACAGGCCAAGCGCGCCACCCCTCCCCGAGCCTGCGCGCAAGTGAGCGCGCGTTGTCGTTTGTCCAAACACAATAAACACCACGCGCATCAGGCATCCACTGGCTCGATGTAATCGCGCACAAATGGCCACAGCTGTCTCCACCCCGCCACCACATCCTTTGTCGACTTTCCTCCTGTGATCACAACCTTGCCACTCTGAAACACCAGCAGCACCACCGCCTCGTTCGGTGAGCGGTAGATCAGCCCAGGAAACATGTTGCGCTGGAAGGTGGAGAAGAGGTTGTGCTCCTTGTAGATGCGATCGAGATTCACGATCTTTCCTTTCAAAGCCAAGTCCACATTGGCAACTATGTTCTGGATCGAACAGTTCACAAGCCGGAAGCGGCATCCCACCACGTTGCGCTGCAGCAAGCGCACGATCTCGTGGCTGGCCAGCACGCACTCCAGGAAGCTGCGGCACCCCGTGAGCACCATCTTGCCGCTCGTGAAGAGCAGGCAGGTGCAGAACGGCTTCGACAGCCGCACCGTGATTGCCGCAAACTTGGCCTTATCATACACGAAGCTCGGCAGCAGCCGCGCTATCACGTCAAGCCGCAGCGGCGTCACGCTGCTCTCGATCATCGACGTGCCCACCAGATTGTGGATCTGCGCTACAGGCGCGTCGCCGTCCATCTGCGCCTCCTCCTCGTGCAGCGCGTCTACCATGTTGTCGTTTACCATCGTACGCGCGCATCGTGTCAGCAGGCGCCGCTTCCGCATGCTGCCGCCACACCCCTCCTCCCACCCACAGCAAGCTTTCTTTTTTTCAGCGCTACACGCCGCTCATACCCCTTGCAGACGCCGCGCCAGTCGCAGCCCCTGCTTCCTCGACACGCGCTGCACCTTATGCCAGGGGTACAGAAATACACCCACCACCCCACAAGTTACAACAAGAATCAGTGTTGTACTCCCCGGCGCCAGAATCGGCACCGCCACCAGCACCGCCGCGCCAAGCAGTGCAATCCAGTCGTCTACAAACTCCCACAACCACTCCTTGATCTCGGAGTCCATGTCGTGCAGATGCCTCATTTCGTGCCACACAAACTCGTGCATGAGTAGCACCACTGTCCATGAAAACACGATAAAGTACTCCCACAGAGCCGCCCTGGAGATCGCGAAAAGAAAGAGACTCAGAAAGTAAACCGGCAGTAGCAAGAAGGCAATCGCATACACGACACCGCGCATCTCCGCCACGCTCGTGCAGCACGCCTCTCTGTCCTCATCCTCTTTGTTCCTCTGCTCGTTCATAATCGCAATCGCCTGCCGCAGCTCCCACAGCAGAAGCAACGTCTGCAACAAAAACACGACAAAGAGCACCGTCGTCGCGCCATAGTGTTCCTCTGTCTGCGCCGCGTCATTCGTATTCCAATAAACCAACAGCAAGAAAGAGGCGACAGAGGCAACCTCCAGCAGCGAGCACAACACGAGCAGCGGTATGTTCAGCTCGGAATTGTAGTAATTTTTCCCGTTGAACTTGAGCAGGTTTGTCACCGCCTGGTCGTACGTGATGATCAGCACAGGAAAGAGTGCAACCAGCATCCAAGGCATTAGCACGTACATCACATCTTGCTTGATGGGACCCTCCTCCATCTGCACCGTGCGTGAGAACCCTGGGCCTTTGCACCTTGCTATCTTATCCGAGATAAACTCCAGCTCAAACTTGCGGTGATCCTCGTCACACCAGTTGAACATAATCAGAAAGAGAATGACTGAGAACGCAGCAACCAGGACAAACACACAGCTCTCGCGCTTGCACGTGCGCTCTTCATCACTCGCGTCGTCTCGCGGATGCTCGGCTACAGCCGACATGTGACAATGGCTCCCAAATGCTTTATATCAATGCTCAGCAAAAAGAATCAGGGTGCCTTGGTGCCAGTCGTGGCCGCTTCGCAAGGATCCATCGCAGAAATGATGATTCGCTGATGTTCTCGTGCCACAGACACCACGTAAACCCTTGCGCCTCAGCTCGAGCCATGCCTTGGAGGCACTGGGATTCGAACCGAGTTTTGACGCGCGCAGGCCTCGCCCTGGCAACCGAGACGAGAAACGCTTAATGATTGATTTTGCTGCAAGCACCCTACCGCCGCGCTCACCCACCGCGTTTTAGTAGCTGCTCAGTAGCGGTACAGCGGAGTCCACCAGAAGAACCCCGACGTCGCCAGCACCACCGTCATTCCAGAGAGCGCGACGCACAAGATAGCACCGCGCACCCTGCGCGCGCAGCTGCCGCTGCCATCCTCGTCGTTCTGCAACGCCTCCACCACCTCCACCATCTCGGCGTCGCTGAAGAACACCCTCACATCCTCGCTCGTCTGCACCACCTCCAGCTCCGGCGTCGGTGGCTGGGTCGTCTCAGTCGCCTCCGTCACCTCCGACACAAGCACCGTTGGCGTCTCCGTGTCATTCTCCGTGCCATCATCCGCAATCTCCGCCACCTCCATGCCAGTGTCGGTGCGCACCAGCGGCTCCGTGCGCTCTTTCTCCCTGTTGTCGATCGCCGTCGGCATGCTTGTAATTGAGTCTGCCACACGCCAGTCTTAAAAAAAGAACTGGTCACGAATCTTTTTAAACTGAAAAACAAAGAAAATTTTGACACTATCCAAACAAGCATCATGCAGCAGCGAGTGACCCGCGCAGAGCGCAAGGTTGCAGTGCTCACCGCCGCGCACGATCTCTTCCGCGACGCCGTCATATTTGGCGTTCTTGGTGTTCTGGTTGTCTGGTTCGGCACCGCCAACTTTGCCGCATGGGGAGCCGCAGAGCACACTGCACACGCGCTCGACGTCATGCGCGAGTGCTCCTTCGTCTGGCTTGTGCTCGTCTTCCTCAGCTTCGCTCCCAGCCTGCGCGCCTGCGAGTTCTCTTCCTGGGTCATGGGTGCGTACCTCTGCCTCTTTGCGCTGCCGTGCACCGCGCTCATCATCGCCACTATCCACAACGATATGCTCGCCGAGGAGATGCTCACTTCGGAGCTCTAGGCCCCCGCGCCTGGCAGGTTGCAACCCCGCCTCCGCCGCCACGAGACACACTGCACCGGCACTTTGTTGCGTGGACGAGCGTTGGCTGTCTTCCTGGCTCGAGAGGTGCAGCTCACCAGCACCCTACACCGCCTCCGAGGAGGTGCACTACGATCGTGACGCAGGCTACACCGCCTCCGCCGCCACCAGGCTCAGCAGGTGCAGCACGATCGTGACACCCATCAACAATCCCGTCACCACTCTCAGCTCATACGGCACGTCGAAGAAGAGCACGTCGTCGAGCTGCACCGCGAGCGACAGCGTCACCAGCAGCTCCGCGCGGCGCCCAGTCTGCAGCGTCAGCGCAATCACGTATATCCCCAGCGCTTTCAAGAGCGGCTCCAGCACAAACAACCACAAGAGCACCATCGACGACGCATCCTTCCACAGTATTCGCACGGGTTCCACACCCACGCTCGCCAGCACCGGCAGGCACAGCAGCACGCACGTGAAGAAGCTGTCTCCCACCGAGCGCACCAGGTCGCGCGGCTTCGTATGCATCCAAAACGCTCCAGCAAGCACCGGCACTACCACCGACACCATCACCTCTCTCGTCACTGGCCTCCCTTCCGGCAGCAGCGTCTCGTGGTGCGCGTTGAAGTACGCCGACAGCAGCGCCGCAATCAAGAGAACATACGCCGCCTGCAGACACGACGCACCCATCGAGCTTCCGCTCCGCCACACCAGGCTCACGCACCACGCGCTGTACAGACCGACGACAAAGAAGAAATTCACACCCAGCAGCGTGTAGTCGAAGCAGTAAACCGTCAGCCACAGCACCATCCCCAGCACATACACAAACGTGACGTGCTCCCGCAGCCGCCGCCGGCTCGTGAACACGATCGTCTTGCTCCGATCCGTCGCGTGCGTCGTCGTCGAGCGCACCGTCTCCTCCTCCAGCGTCTCCGCCAGCTCCTCGTCTGTGAGCCCAGTCGCCTCCTGCAGCGCCTCCCCGCTCAGATTCCTCCCCTCCTCCTCCGTTCCCAGCTCCATTCCGAGCTCCAACTCTCTCTCCAACTCGCGCTCGTGCACCCCCCGGTAGAACCTCCCCTCCTGCAGCGCCAGTAGCAGGAAGCAGATCGCGTTGAAAAGCATCCAGCACCCCGCAAACACCAGCACCTGCACCGTGCTCACGATCACACGCTCAAACAGCGACAGCTCGTACCCCCGCGCCGCCGTCGTGCTCAGCACCGACAGCACCTCAAACACCAGCATCCGGCACAGGAACGCCAGCACGCTCATCATTTCGCGCGCCTCAGCTACTCCCAAATACCACACACCCACGCGGAAGCAAATTTCACCTCCACTTTCTTATAAAACAGCCACACACCCCTCCCAATGCACCTGACTCCCTACGCACAAGCCGCCATCCTCGAGCGCGACATCCCCCCCGCCGCCGTGCGCCACTGCCTCCGCCACGGCTTCCTCGACCGCTCCGACATCATCTCAGACAGCAACCTCGAGCACACGCTGCCGCTACCCAGCCGCAAGCCGCGCAGGCGCGCGCCGCTCCAGCCTTCCCCCAGCCTCAACCCCCGCCGCGCGCGCTGCGGCTCCCTCGCCGTCTGCTTCACCCCCACCGCCTCCAACTCCCCGTGCGTCAGCGACGCCTACCGCCACGCTCCAGGCGCCATCGACGCCTACCGCCATACGCCTAAACCTGCTCTCACACCCACACACACTCTCTCACTCGCACCAACCACCTCGCGCACACGCAAGCACCACCGCGTCAAGAGCAACCCCAGCTGGGACTTCTGGGGTGGGGAGGAAGACTGAGAGATAACACATTATAAGTTTATTTGAAACCGATTGCAAACACGCATTGATTCGGTATAATCAGAGACCGTCATGTGATCAGAGAAAGCGGCGTTCAAGCTCTTCTCTTCTTTCTTTTGCCTTCCTACATGCCTAATTTGATTATACAATTGCACGTAACCTTTCGATTCGAGCAATGTTGGTTCTCCTTTGAGCACTTGCAGGACATACTTATGATAATTCAGCATACCCAGTAGTCTGTCCGTCTCAGTAAAAAGGCCTTCTTTTGGAACTCTTTCATATTTTCCATTACTAACTTTGATTACGTTTTGGTTGAAAAGGGATATGTTCTTATTTTTATAGACGTGCTCTCCATTTGCCTCATTGACAGAAGGAACCTGATGTTTCAAATCACTCCACCATAACGATAAATCAGTCATTATGATTTCGACTGTTCTTGCGTTTGTCATGAAGAAACAAGATCTTGCCCAGTCCTCCCAGTGTTCTTTGGGTTCTTCCATAAAATAAGCCGGCGTTAGCATTCCCTTCATCAAATTGATTTTGGCGTCCAAAGACAGTCCTAAATGTTTTTTATCTTCATCCCCCCACGTTCTACTCAGATAATAGATTTGTATCCACCGATTCGACAAAAAATTGTTTACACATGTATCTGCTTGATGCAATGCCATTGCTTGAGTGTCTGACATACTGCTAGTCCTCAAAACATCTTCCCTTGCATGTTTTACAAGAAAGTATTTGGTAATAAGACCAAGATAATATACTGGAGGTTTTTTACCCTTTCTTTCTTCTTCCGTCAGCAAATCTTGCGTCCAGCCACTCGATTTACCATCCGTGAATCCGTTAGCCTGAATACGCCACTCTTCGACATACTCTTTTACATAATGAATCCACCAAGAGATTTTGCGTGCATAAGGTACCTTTTCACTCCCCATAATTTCTGCCAAGGCATGTTGTAAATGTTCCCAGTGATATAAACCATCATTATCGGCTTCAATTCCCGCGTCTTTTCTGGCCTTTACGACGTTCTTTTGATTTGGTTTGGGCTTTTTAACTTTGAAGCCAGTGTACATACACTCATTAGTTCCAATCATTTCATTGTGCATGCTCTCCTGCAACGCAATGTACTCTCTCATTTCCTGTGACATCCCATGCACCGATGCGTCAAAACGCACGTCGGGATGAGCCATTGCCGCCTGCAGCTTTGACGATAATCTGGAAACCTCAGCAGAGTTCTTTAACCCCTTCTGCTGCTGAGCCATTTTAGTTTTTACGAGATCCAGGCACAGACGAACCATTTCTTGCCGCGCAGGGTGCATTTTCTCGCATGATTCCAACATACAGGCGTGCGTGTGGAATCCACGGGAACGCATTGCTCTTTATTCACACCACTTAAATACACACCCCCCCTCAAAGCACCACCGCGAAGCGCGAGCACACACTGATCGATGAGGGGAACGGTGCCGCGTATGTCATAGTGTTGCAGTTCTCCTCTAGCTTTCTTTTCAAAACTCCTTCATCCAAACTATTTCCATTTTCATCGAATGGGTTCAAATCCCATTTCTTGATGTGACGAAGAACCATCTGCTTCAAAAACAGGTACAAGAGACGCTTATAGACCAATCTTACGGTATGAGGTTGTATTTGAACCTCTTTTGGTATTCGGAGCATTCTTCTATTTTGCTTGGTCCATCGCTTCCATATTTCAAAATTTGCATTATCATTGATATCGTTTCCTGTATAATTAAGTTTGGTCATATCTAGATGATCAGGATTTTTTGTCTTGGTTGCATTCTCTTTTATTTGGTTCCATATTTTTATCAATTGATCAATCAGTATTGATTTCAACGAATGTATACCCCCATTTTTATCATTGCTCGTACGATACATCAAATTCATATTCATCAAACCAAAATCCTCTTTCATCACTTTTCGTGAGGAATTGAACTCAAAGTTTGTTTTTGCGGAGATCGAAACTTTTTTCATGTATTCGACCAAGAAGTTGTCGATACTTTTTTGAATACCGAAGAATACATCCCAAGCAAGTGCACTTACTCGCTTTTCTCTGGTCAATCGTTCATTTTCCTGTACGCTGTCAATATCAAGTATCTTCAGTTCCTCATTGTCTTTCAAAGCGTTTGGCAAACATTGAAAAAATAGGTTCCAAAGTACTTCATCCCTTTTATGCGGTGGATCTTGCTTTGCAATCTCAATCCATTCTGCGAATGAAAAAATTTCTATTTCCTCTGTTTCAGCATTGGTAGAGTTTGGTAAATCAACTTTATAGAAGACCAAACGATCACCGAACTGTGATTTCCATTCAGCCAGAGCCGCTTCTCGATCCCCCATCACTATATCATTATTTTCATCTTTGGGATCGTCTTTTCGTACAATAACATCATACATAAGAAGGTAATCTTCTAGAACTTCATCCAAATGTTCTGACCACCAGGTCAATATATCTTGACAGTTTTGATTAAATGCGTGCAGCAATTGAGAATTATTCACGCTTTCCGTCGGATCAGCCGAAGAAGTACTGCCTACATCAGTATTATCTACGCGTTCTGTCTGATCAGTTGAAGCATTACTGTATTCATCAGAATTATGCTGATCGTCCACCTGATCAGCCCAAGAAGCGCTGTCACTCATTGACTAATAACATACGGTGCTTAAATACTCATGTTCACAACACAAACCAGTCAAAATTCACTGTCTACCATGCACACCCCTCCCTACGACCCAGACGCCGGCATGTTCGTCACAGGCCCAGGCTTGCTCGACGACGCGGAGCACGCCGCTAGCTACCCCTGCGCTGGACCAGAAAGCAGCGACGCACCGCCAGACTCCGCGCTGGAGCAGGCGCTCTACACGCAACACGCGCTCGAGCGCCTCCGGCGCTGCCTCGCCGAAGTCGAGGCGCAGGCTTCCTTCTTCTGGGAGCACTTCAACGCGCCA
>MDSW01101459.1_pt1 | contig 40936 bp, 35 predicted proteins | sample 811171 | NCBI WGS metagenome assembly MDSW01 (sample SAMN05326641, study PRJNA326480) | marine metagenome | isolation source: seawater | place: Atlantic Ocean: North West | collected 2012
CTATGATGGGGGGAATGTTATCTGTAGTTGTAACTGATTACTTTCAATTTATAGTATTATCTTTGGGACTAATTTTTTCTGTTTTTTATTCAATATTTTTACTTGGTTGGAATAATATTTTTGAAACTATTGAAAATCTGAGTTCAGTTTCAGCATATAATCCCTTTGAATCAAAAGGTTCAACTTATATTTATTGGCAATTAATATTAGCATTTGTTAGTGCCGTAGTTTGGCCCACCGCAATAACTAGAGCATTAACAATGAAAGATTCAAATACTATTAAAAAGCAATATATTTGGTCATCAATATCATTTTTGATTAGGTTTATGGTTCCATGTTTTATTGGTATATGTGCAGTAGTTTATTTTGATTTAAACCACTTCAAAATTGATTCTTTATCTTTGATGCCTAAATATTTTAGGGAAATATTACCTATTGGTGTTTTAGGTTTTGTAACTGCAGGGATGTTATCTGCATTCATGAGTACACATGATAGTTATCTATTATGTTGGAGCACAATAATAACCAATGATATTATTGAACCTTTGTATGGAAAACAAATTTCATCAAAAAATAAGATTAATATTAGTCGCTTTATTATTTTGTTATTAGGTTTATATATTTTGTATTGGGGTCTGTTTTATGAGGGTAATGATTCTATTTGGACCTACTTATCAATTACAGGTGCGGTTTATTTTTCAGGAGCTATTGCTGTTCTTATATTAGGATTATATTGGGATAAAGCATCTGAAACAGGAGCAATTTTAGCTTTATTTGGCGGTTTAAGTGCATTAATTGCCTTAGAGCCCATAAGAGAATATTTTGTTATAGATTTTAAACCTGAGCAAATTGGATTATTAAGTATTTTGTTAACATTTTTGATGATGATTTTTGGATCATTATTATTTCCAAAAATAAAAGAGACATAAAATGACTTGGAAGTTTTTATGGCAATTCATTTTTATTCTAGGCATGATATCTTTCATAGTAATGTTTTTTTTATTTACAATTAGAGGTTTTAAGGATATAATTAACATATTAAAAAGGTCTAAATGAATATTAATACAAAAAGAATTTTAGGTTGGTGTATGTACGATTTTGCTAACTCACCATTTACTACGATAGTAGTTACATTTGTATATTCTGCTTACTTTGCTAGTGGCATAGTAGGTAATGAAGCAATGGGGCAAGTTTATTGGGGAAATACAATTACTATATGCGCTTTAATTATAGCTATTTTATCACCAGTTATGGGTGCAATAGCTGATCAAGGTGGGTATAGAAAGTTTTTTCTATATTTTTGGACTTTTACTTGCATATTTTTTTCTTCCTTACTTTTCTTTCCTAAATCAGGAGACATATTATTTTCACTAATTATTTTTTCATTTGCAAATATTGCTTTCGAAATGGGGTGTGTTTTTTACAATGCTTTTTTACCAAAAATTTCAAATTCATATAATTCAGGAAAAATATCTGGATATGGTTATTCATTAGGATATGTTGGTGGTTTATCAGCATTAGCTTTCGGTTTGGTAACGATTGCAATGCCTGACCAACCTATGTTTGGCATAACTACTGAAAATGGTCAAAATTTTAGAGCTATGAATCTATTGGTAGCGATATGGTTATTAATTTTCTCTATTCCAACATTTATATATCTTGAAAAAGATAGAAATAGAAAAAGAATTAATTTAAACCTAATAAAAAGCTCATTTAATCAAATCTATGATACATACTTAAATATAAAAAAAATCAAGAATACCATTATTTTTCTTGTAGCAAGACTATTTTATAATGATGCAATGATAACTATTTTTTCATTTGGAGGAATATTAGCTGTAAGTATTTATAAATTTGAATTAGAAAAAATGTTAATTTTTGGTATTGCACTTGGAATAGCTGCTGGAATAGGTGCTTTTCTAATGGGTTTTGCAGAAGATAAAATTGGACCAAAAAAAACTATACAAATTTCTAATTTTTTATTAATAATAGCATCCTTAATGGTTGTTTTTGCTGACAATTTACCCCTAATTAAAATTGATATTTTTAATATAACTATAAATAGTGAGATCTATTTTTGGATAGCTGGTATATTAGTTGGTTTTTCATCTGGACCAAATCAATCATCAAGTAGATCGTTAATGTCAAAACTTGCACCAAAAGATAAACAAAATGAATTTTTTGGTTTCTTTTCATTTTCTGGAAAAATTACTGCATTCATTGGCCCATTGTTACTAGCTCAAGTAACATACTTTTCACTTGAATATTTAAACTTGTCTGATACAACTGCGCAAAGAATGGGTGTTTCTGTTGTATTGATTCTGATAATTATAGGTTCATTTATACTACATTTTGTAGATGAAAAAAAAGAAACACAATAAGTTGTATATTTTTACTTACAGTATTTACTTAATAAATTACTTTAACTAAATTGTTGTATAACATTGTTATTCTTGTGTATATTGTAATAGGAATAAGACTATGAATAATAAATTTATAAAAGAAATATTAATTTTTGGCTTTGCTCTAACATGCCTTACAGTCTTTTTCCTTACTTCAAAATCAAATTCAACACCTAATGCGGGTGTATCTATAAAACTTAACAAGAACGTTTCAGAAATTAAAGAAATTAAACTAAAGAATGATTTAAAATTAATTTCTAGTGTAAGTAATGTTGATATTTCAAATGATACAGATATTATTGTATTAGAGGTTGATAATCAACTCTTTGACTCTATTCCTGTTGAAAAAACATTAGATAAATGGGAAGTAGATTATGAAAAAGACTTTGATATTTATATTATAGCAGACGCATTAGAATATTAATCATATAACATTCCTTACTTTTTTTAATTTTTAAATATTATATTATTCCTATGGGAATTAAGGTTGTTGCTACAAATAGAAAAGCTACTCACAATTACAAAATACTTGAAAAAGTTGAATCAGGTCTAGTTCTTACTGGAACTGAAGTTAAATCTATTAGGAACAATAAAGTTAGCATAAAAGAATCTTATGTAAGAATAATAAAAAATGAAATTTTTATTATTGGTATGAATATTGGTTCTTATGAGAATGCTGGTTATTCATCACATGAACCAATTTCAGATAGAAAGCTTCTTGTTAGCAAGAAGGATATAATTAAATTTAGAAAGTTAGTTGATGAAAAAGGAAGAACATTAGTCCCTTTAAAAATTTATTTTAAAAATGGTTTAGTAAAGCTTGAATTTGGTTTAGGTCAAGGTAAAAAACTTTATGACAAGAGGCATGATATTAAAGATAAACAACTCAAAAGAAGAATCGATAGAAATATAAAGGATTTTAGTTAATGAAGAATTTTCCAAGTTTGAATGAACAAATGGATATAATTTTAAAAGGAACTGAAGAAATTATACCAGAAGAAGAATTAGTAAAAAAAATTGAAAAATCTATATCTTCAAAACATCAATTAAAAATTAAATGTGGATGCGACCCAAGTAGACCTGATTTGCATTTAGGTCACTCAGTTGTTTTAAAGAAAATGAGAGATTTTCAAGATTTAGGTCATAAAGCAATTCTTTTGATTGGTGATTTCACTGCTATTATTGGTGATCCTACAGGTAGAAATAAAACTAGACCACAGTTATCAATTTCAGAAGCAAAAAATAATTCAGAATCTTATGTTTCTCAAGCTTCAAAAATTCTTGAATCAAATAATTTAGATATATTATACAATTCAGAATGGTTATCAAAAATTGATTTCAATAAACTTATTGAATTAACTTCAAAGTATACAGTAGCTAGAATGCTAGAAAGAGATGATTTTACCAAAAGATATAATAAAGGTCAACCAATATCCTTGCATGAATTTTTGTATCCAATAGCACAAGGATATGATAGTGTTCATTTGAAAAGTGATGTAGAATTGGGTGGAACTGATCAGAAATTTAATCTATTAGTTGGAAGAAATTTACAAAAAGAATACGGTCAAGTACCTCAAATAATTATTACAACTCCATTAATAGAGGGTACAGATGGAGTTGAAAAAATGTCAAAATCATATGATAATTATATTGGTTTTACTGATTCAGCATCTAATATTTATGGTAAAATATTATCTATACCAGATAATTTAATTGGTAAATATTTTGAGTTTTGCACAAGAGTAGATGATATAAATGAAATAAAAGAATCAATTAAAAATGAAGCCCACAACCCTAGAGATCTAAAAAGAAGATTAGCAAGAGAGATTGTATCAATATATCATGATAGTGATTCAGCAAAAAAGGCAGAACTAGAATTTGATAAAATGTTTATTAATAAAGATATTCCTGATGACATACCTGAGTATAAATTAACAAAAAAAATGAAATTGATTGATATAATTGTAAGCAATAAAATTTTAATAAGCAATGGTGAAGCTAAGAGAATGATTAAGCAGGGTGCTGTTAAAATTGATAATAATAAAGTCTATGACGTTTTTTTAGAGATTGAACCAAACAATAAATTTATACTTAAAGTAGGTAAACGAAAATTTTTAAAAATAGTTTAATGGATAAAGTTTATGTTATTACAGAAGTTGCAAATTTATATAAAGATTCATCTTTTAAATCAGAATTAGTTTCCCAAGCTTTTAAAAATGAGAAATTATCCGTTCTTGATAAATCAAATAATTGGTACAAAGTAAAACAGTGGGATAATTACATAAGTTGGATTAATTCGTTTTATGTTTCACAAATAGACCCAAATACTAAGAAAAATATAGACCTACATATGTTTACAGAAGAAAAATTTTTGTCAATTTGTAAGGAATATCTTGGCACTCCTTATTTGTGGGGTGGGAAAAGTCTATATGGTTGCGATTGTTCTGGTTTAGTTCAATCTGTTTACAAAAATTTTAATTTATTACTTCCAAGAGACTCATCCGATCAAATAAATTTTGAACCATTTAAAGAAGTAGATATATCAAATATTTCAATTGCTGATTTATTATTTTTCGGTAAAAATAAAGTTATAAATCATGTTGCTATTTATATAGGTAATGGAGAAATTATACATTCATCTGGCTGTGTTAAAATCGAAAAATTAAAAAATAATAATAATCTTATGAAAAAATTACAAAAAATAAAATCACCAAGAGAAATATTTGATGAATGATGTATTAAATAAAAAAGTTTTATTACTTAATCAAAGTTACCAACCTTTGATGACTTTAAGTGCAAAAAGAGCAATTATTTTATCTTTTTCTAACAAAGTGGATGTAATTGAAAGATACAGAGATCAAGTCAATTCAATAGCATTATCTATTTTTTTACCATCTGTTATCAGATTAAAAAATTACGTCAGATTCACTAAGAAAAATATACCATTGAATAGAAAAAATATATTAAAACGTGACAATCATATATGTCAATATTGCTCTAGTGAGAGTAATTTTATGACAGTAGATCATATTGTGCCAAAAGATAAAGGCGGAAAAGATTCATGGGAAAATTTAGTTACTGCTTGTGTTCCTTGTAACACTAAAAAAGGAAACAAACTACTTAAAGATTTAAATATGAATTTGCAAAAAAAGCCTAAAAAGCCATCAATGCTTTTTAATATTCAAAAAGATTTATCTAATGCTCAAAGTTCTTGGAAACCATATTTATTTATGAAAGAAAGTGTATAAATGAAAAAAAAACAAATAATATTATCTGGCATTCAACCATCTGGTAACTTATGTATAGCAAATTATATGGGAGCAATTAAAAATTGGGTTAATCTTCAAAATGATTATGAAAGTATATTTTTAATAGTTGATTTGCATTCTATTTCAGTTAAACAAAAACCTTCAGAACTTAGGCAAAGAAGTATATCGTTTGCTGCTCAATATATAGCCTGTGGTATTGACCCTCAAAAAAGTATAGTTGCCATTCAATCTCACATAAAAGAACATGTTGAATTAGCCTGGGTACTAAGTAGTATAACTTATTTAGGTGAATTAAATAGAATGACTCAATTTAAAGATAAATCAAAAAAGCAAGGTTCAAATATAAACGCAGCATTATATACATATCCAATTTTAATGGCTGCTGATATTTTACTTTATCAAGCAGATTTAGTTCCTGTTGGACAAGATCAAAAGCAACATCTTGAATTAACTAGAGATTTAGCTATGAGATTTAATAATACGTATTCTGAAACTTTTAAAATTCCTGAACCATATATACCTGAAATCGGTTCTAGGATTATGAGTTTACAAAACCCACATAATAAAATGTCAAAATCAGACGATAATTTAAACAATTTAATTTCATTATTGGATAAACCTGAAGATATACAACGAAAAATAAAAAGAGCTGTTACAGATTCTAATACAAATATCAAATACGATTTAAATAAAAGGCCTGGGCTTGCTAATTTAATTACATTATTTTCTTTAGCCACAAACGAATCAATTGAACTAATTGAAAAAAAATATAAAAACTGCAATTATTCAATTTTTAAAAATGATTTAGCTGATGCAATAATTGAAATGTTAAAACCAATTCAAAAAGAATATAATTTATTAATGAATGATAAATCAAACATTGAGAAAATTCTGAACGATGGAGCAAAAAAAGCTTCATTCAAGGCATATAAAACTATAGATAAAGTATATAGAAAAATTGGTCTATTAAAAAAAAATAAATGACTTTTAATATAAATATTCAGAACTTTGAGGGTCCGTTAGATTTACTTCTATTCTTTGTACAGAGGGATAAAATGGATATCTATGATATACAGATATCAAAAATAACTAACGATTTTCTAAAATATATTGAAGAAATGGATGAAATGAATTTAGATATTGGTGCAGAATTCATTTTTATGGCATCAATATTAATGAAAATAAAATCAAAAATGCTTCTACCTGTAAATGAAAATGAAAAAGATGAAGAATTAATCGATTTAAAAAGAGACTTATCAAACAAATTGATAGAATATAAAAAGTATAAACAAATATCTAGTATACTCATAGATATTCATGATGATTATAATAGAACACATAAGGTTAGTATTAAGAAAAATTTTAATAACTATAAATCTATTTATAATAAAGTTGATATGAACGATTTTATATCTATTTTTTCTAAATTAATAAATCAAATAGAATTCGAAGATTATAATATTAATTTAGATACAGTAACAGTAAACGATCAAATTAAATATATAAAATCATATTTAGATTATAAATCTAAAGTCAGCTTAGATATGATTATTAAAAACTATAAAGATAAGATTTATATTATATGCACTTTTATTGCAATATTAGATTTATTAAAAAACAATTATATTAAAATTTTACAAAAAGAAAATTTTTCTAAAATCTATATATTAAAGGTATAATGTCAGATTATAAAACTATTATTGAAACCATATTGTACGCATCTGATAAACCATTATCAATTAAAGTAATTTCAAATGCATTAAGTGATGATTTATCATTTACTAAAATTAAAGAAATAATCAATCAAATTGATAATGAGTTTTCACAAAATAATAAAGGTATATACATTAAAGAAATATCTAATACATATCAAATAAGAACGCATCGTGAATTCGATAAATATATCAAAAAAGCTAGTTTGTCTAAAAATAAAATTACTTTATCAAATGCATCTTATGAGGTATTAAGTATAATTTGTTTTAAACAACCTGTTTCAAAATTAGAAATTGAAAATATAAGAGGTGTAGATTGCTCAGGAATTATTAAGAATTTATTGAATAAAAAGATAATTAAAATAAGTGGTAGAGATACTGATAATTCTAAATCATTGGTTTATAAAACAACTGATTTGTTTTTAGAGTTATTTGGTATAGCAAATTTAAAAGATTTACCTACTTATAAAGAATTAAAAAATATAATTAAAGAAAATGAGACTGAATAAATATTTATCTAGATGCGGCCTCGATTCAAGGAGGAATTGTGATAAACTTATCAAAGATAAAAAGATTTTTATAAACGGTAAAATAATCACTGATTTCTCTTATGATGTTAAAAATAACGATATAGTAACTTATAATAATAAATATTTAGAAATTGAAGATAAGTCTATAGTTTATATTCTAAATAAACCAAAAGGCTATATATGTACATCAAAAGATCCACAAGACAGATTAAAGGTGATTGATTTGATTGATACTCATATGAGACTTTTTACAATTGGTAGACTTGATAGAGATACTACGGGCCTGATTCTTTTAACAAATGATGGCGATATAGCTCATAACTTAGCTCATCCAAAATATCAAAAAGAAAAGAAATATTATGTTAAATCTAAAGGTGGATTGGAACCAAAAGTTATTGCTAAAATTAAAAATGGAATGAGGTTAAGTGATGGTTTAAGAGTTAAAGCTGAGATAAAATTGATATCGTGTCAAAAAAATATTTTTGAATGGGATGTAATATTAAAAGAAGGTAAAAATAGAGAAATAAAAAGAATTTTTTCAAATTTTGATTCTAAAGTCACTATGATTCATAGATATTCGTTTGGTGGAATTGAATTGCAAAATCTTAAAATTGGTAGATACAAGAAAATGCCCTTGGAATACATTAATAAAAAACTATTTAAATAATTACTTTCTATTCTCTTAAACTTTTTATTATATTACTTGGCTTTTTGTATATGGAGTTTTTATTAAATGATTATAGCTATAGATGGACCTGCCGGTTCCGGTAAAAGTACAACTGCTAAACTTTTAGCTAAGGAACTAGGCTATGTATATTTAGATACTGGTGCTATGTATAGAGCTATCACATTGTTTTTTATTAATAATAAAAATGATTTAAGTGATTTAAATAAACTTTCAAAATCATTGGAAAAAATAAATATTTCTATCAAATGTGAAAGTGATTTTAAAATTTTTATTAATAATATTGATTTATCAGATAAAATTAGGGAATCTAATGTTGATAGATTAGTAAGTGATGTGAGTAAATTATCTTTCGTTAGAAATAAGCTTATTCTTATCCAAAGAAAATTTTCTGAAGGTAAAAACATAGTTGTCGAAGGAAGAGATATTGGCTCAAATGTGTTTCCAAATGCTGATTTTAAGTTTTTTTTGAATGCTGATATAAATGAAAGAGCAAAAAGAAGACTCAAAGATAAGCAGTATAGAGGTATGACTATAGAACATTTAGTAAAAGAAATAAAAAAAAGGGATATGATAGACTCAAATAGAGAAATATCTCCCTTAATAAAAGTTAATGATGCAATAGAAATTAATACTACATCACTGACAATAGAACAACAAGTTAAAAAGATTTATGACATAATAAAGGGGTAAATTAATACTAATGTTAAACGATAATAATGAAAACAATGAACTAAACAAGAATCAAGATATTGAAAGTAAAATTTCTGAAGAAAATATTAATAACGATAATACTGATGTTAATCATGCAGTTTCTGATAATGAATCTGAATTAATAATTGAAACATCTGTTAATTCAGATATTGAAGTCAAAGAAGCAGAAAATAACAATAATCAAAATATTGTTAATTACCTAGATCCATCTATAATTAATATTAAAAAATATGATTATGATGAATTAGATGAAAATGATGGATTAAATATTGATAATGTTGATGATGAAAGTTATAATCTCGAATCGGATACAAAAGAAAAAGAAGTAGTTCAAGGTCAAGTAGTTAGAGTCACAGATAGAGATGTATTTATAGATATTGGATTCAAATCGGAAGGTATTGTTTCTAAAAGTGAATTTAATAAAGTTCCTCTTATTGGTGATAAGGTTGATGTTTTTATTATAACATTTGAAGATCGTAAAGGTAATTTAATCTTATCAAAAGAAAAAGCAGAGTTTATGTTAAAATGGAACGAACTTAAAAGTAAATTTGATGATTCTGAAGTTGTAACTGGTACAATTGTAAGAAGAATTAAAGGTGGAATGATAGTTGATTTATTTCCAGTACAAGGTTTTTTACCTGGATCACAAATTGATGTTAAACCAATAACTAATTTTGATGAATACATTGGAATGGAAACAGAATTTAAAATTGTAAAATTTAATGAAGCTCGTCAGAATATTGTTCTATCTAGAAAAGAAATATTATCTAATGATTTAGATGGCAAAAGAAAAGAAATTATAGAAAAAATAAAAGTTGGTGATATTTTAGAAGGAATTGTTAAAAATATAACTGATTTTGGTGCTTTTATTGATTTAGGTGGAATAGATGGATTATTGCATATAACTGATATTACATGGGGTAGAATAAACCATCCTTCTGACAAGCTTACTATTGGTGAAACAATTGATGTAAAAATCATTGATTATGACCCTGAGGCAGTAAGAGTTTCATTGGGTTTAAAACAATTAAATGACGAGCCTTGGAAAGGAATTGAAGATAAATATCCTGTTGGATCAACTGTTGAAGGAAAGATTGTGAATATGATGAAATACGGTGCTTTTGTTGAGTTAGAAGAGGGAGTAGAAGGTTTAATTCATGTATCAGAAATGTCATGGACTAGACATATTAAGCATCCTACAGATTTATTTAAAATTGGAGATCATCTTGAGGCAAGAATTCTAACTGTTGAAGCAGATGAAAAGAAAATATCATTAGGCTTAAAACAGTTGGAGGAAAATCCATGGGATGAAATTGAAAAAAAATATCAAGTTAATTCCACTTATAATGGTATTGTTAAAAATCTTACTCAATATGGAGCTTTTGTTCAACTTGAAGAAGGTGTTGACGGTTTAGTTCATGTTTCTGATATGTCTTGGACAGAAACTATTAGACATCCAAAGGATTTTATTAATAAAGGTGATGAAGTTCAGGTTAAAGTTTTAGATTTGTCTAGTAAAGAGCATAGACTTTCTCTTGGTATTAAGCAGGTCACTGAAAATCCATGGGATTCTTTAAGCGAAAAATTTACTTCTGGTAAATTAATTAAACATAAAATTCATACAGTAACTGAAAAGGGTGTAATTCTTAAGCTTGATGATGGTATAGAAGGTATTGTTCCATTTAAGAGCTTATCAAAAGAAGATAAAAAGCAAATTAAAAATGTTTTGGTTCCTGATTTAGAAGTTGAGGCAACTGTTCAAGAAGTTGATGAAGAACTAAGAAAAATCATTTTAATAATGGAATTCTCAGATTACTTAAATCAAGATGTTAAAAATGACGACTCTGATTCAGATAATTCTGAAGAAGCAGAATAATTGATTGTATTAGGTATTGAAACCTCATGTGATGAAACATCAGCGTCTATAATTAAAGATGGTGGTCTTTTAACTAACATTGTTCATACACAAAAAATTCACGAAGAGTACGGTGGTGTTGTACCTGAATTAGCATCACAAGAACATTTAAATCAAATTATGACAGTGATTAATGCTGCTTTAATTAAAGCTAAATTAAAAATAAATCATATTGATGGTATAGCTGTTACTTATGGACCGGGTTTAATGGGTTCACTTTTAATTGGTCTTAATTTTGCTAAAGCGATGTCATTATCTTTAAATATACCCTTTCTTGGTGTTAACCATCTTGAGGGTCATTTGTACTCAAACTATATAGATAATGAAAATATAAAATTTCCTCATCTTTGTTGCTTAGTTTCAGGTGGTCACACTCAGTTATGGAAAATTAATAATTTTAATAATTATAGCATGCTAGGTTCATCAATTGATGATGCTGCTGGTGAAGCTTTCGACAAAGGTGCTAGAATTTTAGGTCTAGGATATCCTGGTGGACCAATCATTGATAAAATTTCTCAAAATTCTGATTATAATTTTTATAAATTTCCAAGACCTGAGGTTAAAAAAAATCCTTTAAATTTATCTTTTTCAGGTCTTAAAACTGCTCTATTATATTATACACAAAACAAATCAGAAAATTTTTTAAAAGAAAACTTAGGTCATATTGCTGCATCTTATCAGGAGGCTATAATTGATTCAATACTTAATAGAGTTAACTTAATTATTAAAAATGATTCAAGTATTAAACAAATTTATGTTTCTGGAGGTGTAGCTGCAAATTCTAGATTTAGAATTAAAACAAAAAAGTTTAATAAAGAAATTATATTTCCTGCTCTATCGTACTGTACTGACAATGCAGCAATGATTGCTATGGCTGGATATTATAAGCTAAAAGATGGTATATATTCTAAACTTGATTTGGTTCCTTCTCCAAGTCTAAAATTATAAAAATAATTACTAAGTATGATATATCAAGAAATTATATTTGATACGATATTTGATATAATAAAGTTTAAAAATTTAATTTTATCTCTAGTATTTATATTTTTTATCTATTTATTATATCAAACATATTTGAATCTTAATAATCAAAAAATATATTACAAAATATTAATAACTACACTTAGATTTATAATAATATTATCTCTTCTCCCACTTTTTTTAAATAAAAATTACACTTATGATAAAAATGTTATTAATAAACAAAATTTTGGTGTAATTATTGATAATTCAGAAAGTATGTCGTCATATACAGAATCTATTTTAGATATAATAAATTCAATTGATTCTAACAAACAAATATCTAATGTAAATACTATTTATTTTAATCTAGATTCAATTATAGATTTTAATAATATTATTTTTAATAAAAAATATACTAGCTATGAAATGTTTTCTTCATATGTTCAAAAAAATGATTTAGATCAAATTATTTTATTAAGTGATGGTAATGTTAATTATGGATCTTTTACAAATTTTGATAATTTTAAAAAATTGAAAAGCTTTAACATAATTTCATTTGGAAAAAATTATAATAATAGTCTCACAATTAAAGATATAAAATTAACAAATGATAAAAATAAAATTTCATCAACGACAAAACTTAAAATTAATTCACAAAAGGAGTTAATAAGCGAGTTTGAAATATTTGAATCAAATTCAAATAATATATTAGTTAAAGATACTCTTTATTTTAATCCTGGAAATTATTTTACTGATGTTAATTATATTTTAAGTAAATCCTCAAGCAATAAAAATCTAACATATAAAATAGATCCAATTAATTTTACTAATGAATCAAATCAAAATATTAAAAATGTAACTAAACAGAAAAATAATATTATTAATATCTTAATGATAACAGGAGCTGCATCTTACAATACCTCATTTATTAAAAATTTATTAAATGATGAAATTGAATATGAATTAAAGCATGTATTTGCAGATGATGAATTCGATGAAATGATTAATAAATATAATTTAGTTATTATTGACAATTTCTTCAATGAAACTAATCATTTAGATATATTGAATGATATCAATAGAGAAAATATACCTATTATTGTATTCGATGGTGTAAATGAAAGTGATGATTTTTTGTTGAATTTATTTGATATAGTTTATAATGATAAAATTTTTCAAAAATCACCTTCCAATGAAAAAAAACTAATTTTCAATGATAAAATTTATGGTTCTATTTCTACTAATAAGGATTATTATATTAATAATAATAATTTTAATATGGATTATTATAGTAATAATAGTATTTCAGTCATTGAAAAAAATAATTTTGTAACAGTTTTAATACATAATCTTGGACAATTAGATTTTTATCAAAAAAATGTTCATAATAAGTTTGATTTAAGTGATCACTTTAAATTTTTAATAAAAAGAATGTCAAAAAAAAATCTTTTAGATTTAAATGTTGATAAATATTTATTTTTTTCAAATGAACCCATTATTTTAAAAACAGATTTTAATGAAGAATATGATAATTTTGAGCAGAATATTATAATTAAAAATTTGCTTTCTAATACAATTGATACAATATCATTTGATGAATCTATTTATATAAAAAATCAAGGTAAATTCGAAATAAATTTATTGTTTAAAGGAACAAATGATATTTTAATTAATTCAAATAAAGTAAACATTGAAGTTTTAGATGATTTTAAAGAAAAATATCATATGGTTAAAAATAAGGAGTTTCTAACCAATATATGTAGTAATTTAAATGGCATTTATATTAATAATGAAGAATTCAATTCTTTGTATTTTGAAAATTTGAACTATGATTTAAAAGAAAGTAATATTAAAGATATACTATCTGCTTTAGATATATTTATAAGTGAGTATATATATTATCTAATTATTTTATTTTTTTCTTTTGAAATATATTTTAGAAAAAAAATTGGTTTATTATAAATTACAGTTAAGAAACTGAAAGGTATATATTGATAGTTTTAGGATTAAGTTGTTCAAGAAATGAAACAAAAAAATTATTTTCATTTCTAAATATGAATAAAGATGTTAATGTTGATTATGAAAGTGATATTAATGAAATATCCTGGTACGATTCTGAAAACATCATAATGAATAGAATCGATAAATTAGAATCTAAATTGTATGAAAATACTAAAAAAAATAAAAAACAACATAAAATTTTTGGAGAAGTTTCGTTTTATATTCTTCCTTATCTTGAATTATTATTAAGTAATTACCCTTATTTAAAATTTATTTGTACTGTTAAAAGTAGAAAAAAAACATTTGATGATGTACTCAATGAATGTATTAATGAGAATAACTTTTTATTAAGAATTTTATTATTTAGAAAAAAATATAAAAACCATTTAATTAGTCATGAAGGTAAAAAATGGCAAAAAGATTACATAATTGATAAATGTTATCCAAAATTCAAAGTAGAAACTTTAAATGAGGCTGTTTTTCAATATATTGATTTGTATTATAATAAAATAAAAATGTTTGAAAAGAAATATCCAAAAAACCTTCAAATTTTTTATTCTGATGAACTTAATTCAAAATATGGAAGAAAAAAAATACATAACTTTATGGATCTAAAATGAAATTAATTAATTTTATAATTTTAATTTGTGCTTTATTTTCAGTTGATAATAAATATAGTTCTATATCATATCAAAATAATGTTTCTAATTATCAAAATGATGATATTTTAGATAGTTACAGTACATATGATTTTGAATTATTGTCTGAACGTGTTGATCCTGATAAGTATATTGTAGGTCCAGGCGATGTATTTTTATTTAATATGGTAACAAGTAGTAGAGTTGTCAACATTCAATTAATTACTTCTCCAACGGGTCACATTCTTATACCAATTATTGGTAAAGTTGATGTTAAAAATAAAACAATCAATGAAGTATACAATCTTATAACAGACAAATGTAAAGAAAAATATGAGGATGCTTACATCCATATAAATATTATTAAATTAAGGAAATTTAAGGTTTTGGTTACTGGTGATTTCAAGGCATCAGGTATGTATCAAGTTTCTTCAATTAATAAAGTTACAGATTTAATAGAAGACATTAATCTAAATATAGATATATCATCCTATAATGATTCATTACTTAACCTATCTTTAATTGATTTTCCTCAAAATATTTTATTAGATAAATCAGTTATTTTAAGTAGAAATGGCATTGATTATAACCTAGATCTGTTTAATTATTATTTAAATTCCGAGATTGAATATAATCCCTATTTGATTGAGGGTGACATTATTAAAATAGTCAATTCTGACGATATAGCTATTTTAGGTGATGTCGAAACACCTATTAGAGTTAATTTTAAAAAAGATTTAACATTTAGTGATTTATTCAAAGAAAATAATATTACTATCGATTTTAAAAGCCTAAAAGTATTTAATCATATAATGTTATCAAATGGTAATAATTCGGAAATTGAGCGCATAACGAATATTTCGTCTGAATTTAGAAGTGATTTTGATGAATCTTACTTAAGTTCTAGAATCAAATCTAAAAATGGATTTACACATATTACCAATGAAAAAGACTTATTAAATCTTTTAAATATTAAAGTTAGCAAAGGTGATATTATTGTTATACCAAATAAATTAGATTATATTCAGGTTATTGGGGCAACAAACAAACCTGGTTTATATAAATACATTGAAAATTTAAAAGTAAACGATTATTTAGAACAATCTGGCGGATTTTCAGATTTTGTTAAGAATCATGACATCTATATTGTAAACGAGACCAATGGTTCAAAAAAAATAGTTGATTATAATTATATACCAAATAGAGGTGATATAATTTTTATTGAAGAAGAATTAGGTTTTAAAAGTTGGCAAAGATTTACAGAAAAAGTCAAACTCGCGGGTACTATTAGTACAATTTTAGCAAGTATAATAAATATTATGTGGATAATAGATAGAGCAAATAATTAATTATGAATGCTGATATAATACCTATAATTTTAAAAGAAAAAATTAGAATATTCACAGTAGTTTTTCTAAGTTTAATTTTAGCTTTTATATATTCAATATATTCAACACCTCTTTATAAATCATATGTAACAATATATCCATCAACAAATGAGCGTGATATGGGATCAATTTCTGATTTTGGCAATATGATTAGTCAGTTTCAAAACTTTAACTTTGGTTCTGCAAGTCTCGGTTCAACTACTTACAATATTAATGATTTAGTTTATAGTAATGTTTTAAAAGAAAATATATTAAAACAAAAATGGAAAACAATTAGTTTTAATAAAAAAGTTAATCTATTAGAATATTGGGAATTAGAAAAAAATGATTTTAATAGTATCTTAGATAACATAAAAAAAAGTTTATCATCTATAATAACTGAGGATTTACATCAAATTAGGTTAGATAAAGCTAAACAAGTTCTTAATAATCGAATTGAAGTTATTGAACAAGAATCTGGTTTATTCATTATTAATGTGATGATGGAAGAACCACAATTGGCTTCAGATATAGCTAATTATATATCTGTATATATACAAGAATATATATCTAACAAATCTACTGATAAAGCTAAAAAGAATAAGATTTTCATAAATGAAAGATTAAATGAAGTTGAAATTAAATTGAAAAAATCAGAAAAAAATCTTCTAGAATTTTTTAAAAAAAATCCTACAATTGATACTCCAGTTTTACAATTTGAAAATTTAACTTTAACAAGAGAATTAGAAATTAATCAAGAATTATATCTCACAATACTAAAAGAGTTAGAAATTGCCAAAATTGAGGAGCTAAAAGAACTTGAAATCATTCAAATTCTAGATACTGCATCACCACCAATTGAGAAGACATCTCCAAATCTTTTATTAATATTAATTGTTATGTTTAATTTTTCATTTTTATCTACTGTAATATTTTTTTATTTAAAGTATAATTATTACAAAAGTTAGTATTTATTTTGTTTTTATATAAAATTTTAGAATATCCATTTATTAATGAATTTTTATTTACTTTATTTTGGATAATTATTACAGTATCATTTAATTATTTTCTAAAAAAAAGTAATTTTTCACCAGAAATTAATTCAAAATTAATTTTATTATATCTTTTTTTAACTCTTATTTCTATACTTAGAATCTATTTTGACTTTCTTCCATTTACGCCTGATAGTATATACTATTTGGATATATATGTTAGACAGGATCCTATAGGTCCAGGTTTTTATGAACGAATAATTATATTTATTAATACTTTATTTGGCGAAAATGTTAAAATATTAATAATAATCAATATACTTATCTACTGCATAACCATTTCAGAACTGATAAAAATAATTCCTAATCACAATAATTTAAATTTGAATTGGTTTTTCTTTTTCTCATTTTTTTTGCCTTCAATTATATGGTTTATTCCTAATGTCTTGAGAGAATCAATATTTATTTATTTTATTGTTATGATTATGAAAAATTCCCTAATAATTGATGATAAGATGAACAAAAAAATTCAAATTAATATTTTATTAGTATTTTTATTTTCATTTATGGCTTTTGCTCTAAGACCTCAAATTTTACCAATTTTATTTATATGGTTAAGCTATATTTTATTTAAAAGAAATAAGTTATCAATAATAGTTAGTTCCTTAATAGGTTTTCTAGTGATTCAATCTAATTATATACAAGCTGAGATTGTTAGAAAGCTTAGTTTCCATTATTTGGAGTCATTTAAGACAGAGGCATCTGGTAATTTAGAGAAGATTGCTTTTAGTAATTTAATTATACCTGAAAATATTTTTGATATAATTTATTATTCACCTTATTTAATTATAAGATTTCTATTTTCACCATTTCCATGGGATTTATCAAATCTAAGGTATGCATTTGCTTATTTAGATAGCCTTTTTATTTGTTTATTTTTTATTTTTATAAGTATTAATATTATAAGAAAGCATACATTTAACTATAATATAATTCTTTTTTCTATGTTATTTATTTTTATTCTAAGTATTTTTGAAATATCCTTTACTGGAGCTGTTAGACATAGATTACCATTTATTATAACTTTATTGCCTTGTATTGTAAACGTAAAATTGAGAAATGAATGAATAAATTTAAGTTTGAAAAAAAACTATCTAAAGCACCTATGTTCGTACAAAGGTTTTTGATAAATCAGTATTTTAATTTATTTGCAAAAAAAAGTAAAGATTCAGTGAAGTATAAGGATATAATTAATAAATTTCACGATAATTCATGCATATTTGTTCATATACCCAAAACAGCTGGAATATCCTTATCAAAAAGTATTTTTGGAGATCAGTCTGATACAACACATTTATCTGTAAGGAGACTTCGTTTATTATTTGATAAAAACGAATTTAATAATTATTATAAATTTACATTTGTAAGAAATCCATGGGATAAATTATTTTCTTGTTATAGATATTTGAAAAATGGAGGTGATTCAAATTACCATACAAATTGGATCAATAACGAATTAAATAATTATAATGATTTTAATTCATTTGTTGAAAAATGGGTAAATTATAAAAACATATATACATTTTCACATTTTCTTCCTCAAAGTTGGTTTATTGTTAATTCTAATAATGAAATAAATGTTGATTTTATTGGTCGATATGAAAATTTAAATAAAGATTTTCAAAAAATATGTAGTGAGTTAAGTATTAAGCCAGATTTAAAGTATTATAATAAATCTGACAAAATTAAACTAAACTATAAAGATTATTATAATCAAAAATCAATTGATATAGTGTATAAAGTTTATAAAGAAGATATAAAAAGATTTAAATACGATTATAAATAAATGAGCTTAGCAATATTAATTTCAGCCTTAGGTAAAAACCTTTCTTCAGTCTATAACTGGATATCAAAAGATATAATTAATAATGTTGATGAAATAATAATAGTTGTTCAAAAAAAAACTGATAACAAATATATATCTTTACTAAAAAAAATCGGTTGTAAAATTATTATTGATGACAATAGAGGCTTAAGTAGAAGTAGAAATATTTGTATTGATAATTGTAATTCTGATTTTTTTTGGATACTTGATGATGATGTTTATACTAATAAAGCAAATATTGATATTATTAAAAAAGTAATTTCACAAAATTTTTGTGATGTTATGACTTTTAGATATTCAAATTCTCCAAAAGAAAAACCATATAAAAAATATAAGAACTTAAATATACTTAATAGAATTAACTTGCTAAAAGTTAGTTCTATTGAGATTGTGGCTAAAACAAGTTTTGTTAGGAAAAATAATGTTAGATTTAATGAAAATTTTGGTTTGGGAAGCAAATATCCAAGCTGCGAAGAAAATCTTTTTTTATTAGATTTATTCAATAAGAGTGCTATAATTAAACATAACCCATCAATAGTAGTTTATCATCCTAAAATTAGTAGTGGATATGCATCATACAATCCGAATAGTATGTTAGCGAAAGGATATATATGTAAAAAATATAATTTATTCGGTCTTCTATTATTTGTTTTTTGGAATATAAAATTTTTTTTAAAATACAAAAAGGCAAGTGTAGTATCAAATTTTGTTAAAGGATATTTTATCAAATAAAAATATTATGAAAGATTCAATAAATAACTTAGTATCAATTATTACTCCATCATATAATTCTGAAAAATACATATCTGAAACTATAAAATCAGTAATTAATCAATCTTATTCACATTGGGAAATGATTATTATTGATGATTTATCAACTGATAATAGTGTTGATATCATAGAAAATTTTTTAATTAATGATAAAAGGATCATATTAATTAAATCAGATAAAAATAGAGGTGCAGGATATTGTCGTAATTTAGGTATTCAAAAAGCATCAGGACAATATCACGCTTTTATTGATAGTGATGATATTTGGTATAAAAAAAAACTTGAAGTCCAAATCTCTTTTATGAAAAAAAACAATGCAGCATTTTCATATATGAGTTATAATTTCATAAATGAAAAAGGTGATGTGTTAAACATTGTTCCATTTAAGCCAAAAAATAAAGTTAATTACAATGATATGTTGAAAACAAATTATATTGGGTGTCTAACTGCAATGTATGACATAAATAAAATTTCTACTTCTAAAATTTTTATGTCAGAAATTCGAGCAAGACAGGATCTTTCTTTATGGTTAAGAATATTAAAAAAAATCGATTATGCGCATGGAATTAATGAAGTTCAAGCTTCCTATAGATTAAGAAAAAAATCTATTTCCTCAAATAAGTTAAGAGCTTTCTATTATCAGTGGATGTTATATAGAGATATTGAAAAATTTAGTTTTTCAAAAAGTATTTATTTCTTAATATTTTATTCATATTATGGCATAATCAAATATTTTAAACAAAAATTTACACAACATTGAAAATACGAGAAATAAATCAACATAATTTTTTTTCAATAATTTTAATTATTTTATTATTTACTTTTGATATATCAAGTTTTATTATTGCTTATATTTCTTCTATGCATCTTTTAAATGTTGGATCTATTATAAATTATCCATTATTAATAGTTTTTGGAATTCTAACACTTTTTTACTTATTTGGCAGGTACAACCCTTCTTCTCTGCAATCAAGATCTAAAGAGTTTAAAATAATTTCATCATTAACTCTTATTTGTACTTTTATATATTTAGTTTATAAAATTGGTTTTAAGATTATTACAATACAGCAATCTCAAAATATAATTTTATTATCATTTCTTTTTTTGATTACTAATATTTTATTAAGGATATCAACGAGAACGATTCAAAAACAATTACTAAAACTAAATATAGGTTTAAGAAATACCATAATAATAGGAATTGGTGATGATACATGTAAATTTTATAAAAAAATTACCAAAAATGTTTATTCGGGTTATAATATTTTAGGTTGTTATGATGTGTCCAACACGAGAAGTATAAAAAAAATATGTAATGTTTCTAATGAATCCATTCATGATAATATTACAAATATTGTTGATTTAAATGAATTTATTAGAAAAAATAATATAAAAGAAGTTATTATGGCGTTTTATAAAAAAGATAATAATTTACTCTTAAAAATAGTATCTGATTTAAAAAATGCTAATGTTTGTATTAAAATTGTTCCTGACATTTATGATGTATTGACTGGATATGCCAAAATGCATAGTGTTACAGGAATGCCTTTGATTGATATAAATCCAAATATTTTAACTGAAATTCAAATAATTTTAAAAAGATTTATTGATATATTTGTATCGATAATAGGTTTAATTATTATGACTTTTCCTTTTATACTTATTTCCATTTTAATTAAAATTACTTCTAAAGGCAAGGTTATCTATAAACAAAAGAGAATTGGTTTAAATTCTTCTGAGTTTACTGTTCATAAATTTAGAACTATGTTTATAGATTCAGAGGTTAAAACAGGTCCAGTTTGGGCTTCTAAAAATGATCCAAGGGTTACACCATTAGGTAAAATTTTAAGAAAAACAAGACTTGATGAGTTTCCGCAGCTATATGATGTATTGATTGGTAATATGAGCATTGTTGGACCTAGACCTGAAAGAAAATTTTTTGTTGATCAATTAGTTGAGAAATTCCCTTATTATAAAAGAAGATTGAATGTAAGGCCGGGAATTACGGGTTGGGCGCAAGTCATGGGAGATTATGATACAAGCATTGATAACGTTAGAAATAAATTAAAATTAGATTTTTACTATATTGAAAATATTTCTATTTGGTTAGATATTAAAATAATGATTCTAACATTTTGGATTATGATAAAAAGTAAAGGTCATTAATTTAATTTTATAGTTTGGTTATTATAAAACATAAAATTTATATTCAAAGGTTATTTTATATACATATATTTAAATTATGCATTCATTAAAATTTATAAGAGAAAACAAAGATTTAATTAATCAAACTATCAAAGCAAAAAAATGTGATATTGATATAGATGAGATTCTTTCAATCGATTTTAAACGTAGAACTTTAATTAATGAAGTTGAGACCTTAAAAGCAGATAGAAATTCCTTAAACAATCAAGTTTCAATTAATAAGAAAGAAAAAAATGATATATCTAGTCTAATAGATGAAATGAAGAATATATCAATAAAAATTAAAGCACTTGATAATGATTTAGCTGAATTCAATAGTATCTTAAAAGAAAAAGTAATGTACATTCCAAACGTAATTCATGAATCTGTTCCTATGGGTAAAAATGCATCAGATAATGTTATAGTAAAGGAATGGGGTAGTAAACCAATTTTTGATTTTGAGATATTAAGCCATTTAGAATTATGCGAAAAACTAAACTTAGTTGATTTTAAAAGAGGATCCAAAATATCTGGTAGTGCATTTCCATTATATTTAAAATCTGGAGCTAAACTTGAACGGTCATTAATTAATTTTATGTTAGATACTCATATTAAAAATGGTTACGATGAGATTTTTCCACCTTTTTTAGTTTCCTCTCAATCTCCTTTTACAACAGGGAATTTACCTAAGTTTAAAGAAGATATGTATTATATTGAAAATGATGATTTATTTTGTATACCTACAGCAGAAGTTCCTGTTACAAATATATATAGAGACGAAATTATATCTGAAAATATTCTTCCCCAGAAGTTTGTTGCCTATAGCGCATGTTTTAGAAGAGAGGCTGGAAGTTATGGTAAAGATACTAAAGGTTTACATAGATTACATCAATTCAATAAAGTTGAGCTTCTAAAATTTTGTAAACCAGAAAACTCTTATGATGAACTCGACCTATTATTATTAGACGCAGAATCTATTTTACAAAAACTTGGTTTACATTACAGGGTTGTATCTTTATGTTCAGGTGATATATCTTTTTCTGCAGCTAAATGCTATGATATAGAGGTTTGGTCTCCTTTTGAAAATAAATATTTAGAGGTTTCTAGTTGTAGTAATTTTCAATCTTTTCAAGCTCAAAGAGGAAATATCAAGTTTAGAAAAAATAAGGATAATAAATCAGAGTATCTTCATACGATTAATGGTTCAGGTTTAGCGACTCCTAGATTGATGATAGCGTTGCTGGAAACTTACCAAACCAAGGATTTTAAGATTAGTATACCACAAATTCTTTCAAAATATTTTGGTTCAGATACTATAAAATGATTATTTATATATTAATTTTATCTACAATATTGTTTGGTGAAGATATTGAAATTATTGATAAATCTGATTCTTTATCAATTAATCTTGATACATCTTATATATCAAACGTAGTTGATAGTACTTCTTTAAATTTAGAAAATATTTTAGTTAATCAAAATTTAGATTCTATCTATACTAATAATATTAAAAATGATATTTTTTTTGAACAACTTCATGAGTCAAAGCTGACACTCGCTGATGCAATAATATACGATATAACACTTGACACAATTGAAACTGAGATACATTTTCAATCTCTTTTTGAATCATTTGAATTTTTAGACTCATTAAGTTTGGAAGATGAGTACAAAAGAATTGAATATAATCTCATTCTAAATGCTAGTATTGATTATTATCAAAATAAATCAGTTACTACAGATAAATTAGAATCTCCACTATCAATGGCTTTATTTAAAGAAAAACTTGATAATTTCATTTATAAACAACAACTTGAGGAGGTTGAATTTGTAAATGAGACAGTTGAATTTATACCAGGTCATATACCATTAACATTTAATAGTAAGGTTTATAAAAATGTTAAGTATTTTTCTGGAAACCAAGGAAAAAAAGGAGTTCAATTATGGCTAAATAGATCTCAAAAATTTAAAGAAATTATGCTCCCTATACTTGAGAAGGAAAATGTACCTCCTGAGATATTTTATTTATGTGTCATAGAAAGTGGATTAAATCCTTTAGCATTATCCTATGCTCAAGCATCTGGACCTTGGCAATTTATTTCTTCTACTGGAAAAGTCTATGGTTTAAATAAAAATTGGTATATTGATGAAAGAAGAGATTTTATCAAGTCAACTCATGCTGCAGCAAGATATTTAAAAGATTTAAAAAAGATTTTTGATAAAGAAAATCCAAAAAATGAAAATGGAGAAAACTGGTATTTAGCCTTTGCTGCATACAATTGCGGCGCCTCTCGTGTTTTAAAAGAAATGAAAAGATCTAACTCGACTAATTTTTGGGATTTAAATAGATTACCAGGTCAAACTAGAAATTATGTTCCTAAAATTTTAGCTTTCTTTTTAATTTCAAAAAATCCAGAAAAATATGGCTTTAATATTATAAGTGAACCAGATTTAGAATGGGTTGATAAACAAATAGATAAACAAGTATCTTTTCAGCAAATTTCAGATATTACTAAAATTGATATTAAAACATTACAATTCTATAATCCTGAGATTAAGAGAGGTATTTTACCACCTATTGAAGAGGGTGATTTTTATACTTTGAGATTACCTAAATTAGCTAATTTTGAAACATTTGATTCATTATTTGCACTATTAAAAGAGAAAAAAACAGAAGATTTTTTAGTTGTTGAATATACAGTTAAAAAAGGTGATAACTTATCTAGAATAGCATCAAAATATAGAGTTAAAATCCAAGATATTACATCTATGAACAAGATAAGTGATAAAAAATATCTTCAACCAGGACAAATTTTACAAATACCAATGCAAGGATATGATGAATATATGCAAACAGTTTTATCTTCAGATAAAACTAAAAAAATACTATATGAAGTTAAACCAGGTGATACATTAAGTGAATTAGCTGAACGATTTAGAACATCTCAAAAGAAAATTAAAACTTGGAATGGAATTAGAAACGATCAGATATATATAGGAAGAAAATTAACTATTTATGTTCCAATAAATTTTGATGAAACTAATTATAAAAAAAATCAGACTAGAAAAATAGCATACTATGTAAAAAGGGGTGATGCACTAAGCAAAATTGCTTATAAATATAAGGTTTCTGTAAAGAACCTTAAAAAGTGGAATAAATTAAAAAGTAATACAATTAGGCTTGGACAAAAATTAATTATTTATACAAAATATTAAAAAATATTGGAATATTGGTAGTTTTATATGAATATTTGCTATCTTTTAATTAAGTAAATAAAGGTTTATTATGACAAAAGCAGATATCGTTAATTCTGTATCTAGTGCAACTGGTTTAACTAAAGTTGAAACAGAAGCTGTTTTAGAGGGAGTTATTCAATCTATTTCATCATCACTTAAGAAAGGTGAGAGAGTCGATATACGTGGATTTGGAAGCTTTTTGGTTAAAAAAAGAAAAGCTAGAGAAGCAAGAAATCCAGCTACAAATGAAAAAGTGACTCTTCATGAAAGATTTGTCCCTTCATTTAAGGTTTCAAAATTATTAAAAAAAGAAGTTAATCAATCTCTATTAAGAGGTTTTTAAGGAGTATTACTATCTATGCCTTGTGGTAAAAAAAGAAAAAAGCAAAAAATGAACACCCACAAAAGAAAGAAACGTCTTAGAGCTAATCGACATAAGAAAAAATAACTAGCTATTGATTCGTATTGTATTTAACTTTTAATTCTAAATTATGAATCAACATATCTTCTCAGTTTCTGAAATTAACAACCGAATCAAAAATTTAGTTGAATCTAATTTTTATCCTGTTTCTATAAAGGGTGAAATAAGCGATTTAAAAACATCTCATTCTCATATGTATTTCACAATCAAAGATGATTCTTCATCTCTTTCATGTTCACTTTGGAATTACAAATCTAAAATTAGTGATTATAATCCACAAACTGGTGATAAAGTTATTTTAAAAGGTAAACCTAATTTTTGGCCAAAAGGTGGAAAATTAAATTTTAATGTTAATAATATTCAAAAATCTGGTGAAGGTGATTTATGGGCTCAATTTCAACAGTTAAAAAAGAAACTATATGATGATGGTTTATTTGATGAGCAATCAAAAAAAACTATAAAAAAATATCCAACTAAAATTGCAATAATATCATCAGAAACAGGATCTGTAATAAAAGATATATTAAATGTAATAGTTAATAATACTTCATATTTAAATATTCTATTAAGAAATTGTCGAATGCAAGGAGAATCTGCTTCACAAGATATTATTAATGCTATTGATGATATACATAATTATGATTTATCAATTGATGCTATTATTATAGCTAGAGGTGGTGGCTCATTTGAAGATTTATGGTGCTTTAATGATGAAAAGTTAGCTTACAGAATATTTTTATCAAAAATACCTATTATAACTGCTATTGGACATGAAACAGATACTACAATAGCTGATTATGTATCTGATAAAAGAGCTGCAACTCCATCAATAGCTGCAAAGATTGTTGCACCTTCAACAGTTGACTGCATTCAGGATATAGAACATTTTCACAATTCAATTAAAAATGTTATTATTAATAAAATTTCTAATCTTAGTTTAAAAGTTGAAAGTATCAAAGAAAGACATGGATTACACAAAGCAAAATATATTTTAAAAAACCATCATGATAAATTTTTAAGAATAAAAAGTAATATTACACCATTTCGTTTAAAATCTTTCTTAAATTCACGATTAGAGAAATATAAAATGCTTTCAAAAAATTTATTTAAGTCAGCAGATTTATTATTAATAAATCAAAGAAAGAAATTAAATTATATAGAAAATATTATTAATTCTTATAATCCTGAAAATGTAATGAAAAAAGGATATTCTATAGTCTACAAGAATAATAAAGTGATAAAAGATACTATTAAATTATCTAATGATGATTTAATAACTATCAAATTTCATAAAGGCAAAATAAATGCTAAAACATTAAATAATAAAGATTAGGAGCTCATATGAATGAAAACAATGATTTAACTTTTGAACTAGCTATTAATGAATTAGAAATGATTCTTAAGAAACTCGAAAATGAAGATACACCACTAGATGAAATGGTTTCGTTATATGAAAAAGCCAATAAATTTGCATTAATATGCAAGTCAAAATTAGATGCTGCAGATAAGAAAATGACTAAACTAATCAAAGATGATGAAGGAGCATATTCTGAAGAATAACAAAAAAATTAATATTTTATGTGTTGGTAATTATAGAAAAGATAAATTTTTAAAAATCATAAATAAAATAGCTATTTTTTTTGAAAACAAGTCGAAATTCAATATTTATTTATCAAATGATTTTAAAAAGAATAATAAAGAAACTAAAGTATCTAAAAATGTTATAGTTGGTGAATATAAAAAGCTAATTAAAATAGCAGACATTGTATTTAGTATTGGAGGAGATGGTACAATTTTATCTACGGTTAAAAATATGAGAATTAAACAAATACCTATACTTGGTATTCATATAGGTAATCTTGGGTTTTTAACTCAATGTACAGAAGATAATTTAACAGAATCACTTAAAAAGATAGAATCTTCAAAATTTATTATTGAAAAAAGAATTTTATTGTGTTTAAAAATTGATAATAGCAAAAAATATTACGCTTTAAACGATATTGTTGTAGATCATGGTAATTCAGGGAGAATATTAAAAACAAAATTATCTATTAAAACTTCTAATAATGATAAATATATCCATTTAAATAATTTTGAAAGTGATGGTGTTATTATTAGTACGCCTACTGGTTCAACAGGTTACTCACTATCTTCAGGAGGACCTATTATATATCCAGACTTAGATCTATTTAATGTTACTCCAATATCATCTCATAGTTTATCAGCAAGACCAATTGTTTTTTCTTCTAAGAATATATTTAAAATTGAGTTTTTTGAAAATTTTATTGATGCTTCAATTACTATAGATGGACAGACTAGAATAAATTTAAATAAAAATAATATTATTTATATTGAAAAAGCTAAATATTCTGCTAAATTAATTGCCTTTTCATCTAATAGTTATATTTCAGCATTGAAAAATAAATTAGGTTGGTCAGGGAATTTTTCTAATAATACCCCAAATTAGTAATAAATTTTAAAAATCTAACTCATTTTTTTTAAAAAATATCTTTATATTTATGTATGCTTTTTTTTTAAAAATTATCTTTTTCACCTCAAAAATATTTTAAAAAATGACTAAAAACCCAACTTATGACGAAAGCTCTATCCAATCCTTAGATTGGAAGCAGCATATTAGGCAAAGGCCTGGTATGTATATTGGAAAATTAGGTAATGGAAAATCTCCAGATGATGGTATTTATGTCTTAATTAAAGAAATAATTGATAATAGTATTGATGAATTTGTGATGGGTTATGGAAAGAAAATCAATGTTAAAATTAACGGTAATAAAGTTCTAGTTAGAGATTTTGGCAGAGGAATACCGTTAGGTAAAGTTATTGAATGTGTTTCAAAAATTAATACTGGTGGTAAATATGATTCTGAAGCTTTTAAAAGGTCAATTGGATTAAATGGGGTTGGAACAAAAGCTGTAAATGCATTATCTGAGCATTTTAATGTTTTTTCTATAAGAGATGGAAAGAAAAAAGAAGTTTTATTTTCAAAAGGTAAATTAATTGATGATATTGATTTAACGTCCGATTCATCTTCAAATGGAACTGAAATTCATTTTATTCCTGATAATGAGATTTTTGGAGATTATAGTTTTAAAGAAAATTATATAGAAGAAAGAATTAATGATTATGTTTACCTAAATGCAGGCCTTTCAATAAATTATAATGGTAAAACATTTTTTTCCAAAAATGGACTTAAAGACCTATTAGCAGCCAAAACTAATTTAGATAGAATTAGATACCCAATAATACATTTAAAAAATGATGATATAGAAATTGCAATTACTCATAGTAATCAATATGGCGAAGAATATTATACATTTGTTAATGGCCAGAATACAGTCCAAGGAGGAACTCATTTAACAGCTTTTAAAGAGTCTTTGACAAAAACTATAAGAGATTTTTTTAAAAAGGATATTGAAGCGATAGATATCCGTTCATCAATTGTTGCAGCAATAAGTGTTAAAGTTCAAAATCCTATTTTTGAATCACAAACTAAAACAAAATTAGGTTCATTAGATATTGGTCCAAATGGCCCAACCCTTAGAGTGGCATTCAATGAATTTTTAACAACAAAATTAGATAATTATCTTCATAAAAATCCTGATATTGCTGATTCTTTACTTCAGCGTATAGTTCAATCAGAAAAAGAAAGAAAAGAGTTGGCAGGTATTAGAAAAATTGCTGCTAAAAGAAATAAAAAGGCAAATTTACATAATAAAAAACTACGTGACTGTAAGATTCATTTAAATGATAAGAAAGAATCTGATCATAAAAACGAAACAACAATTTTTATAACAGAAGGAGATTCAGCAAGTGGATCTATTACAAAAGTAAGAAACGTAAAAACGCAAGCAGTTTTTAGTTTGAGAGGGAAACCTTTAAATACATTAGGTATGAAGAAAAAAATTGTGTACGAAAATGAAGAGTTTAATTTGCTTCAACATGCTCTAAACCTAGAAGATGGTATTGATGGTTTAAGGTTTAATAGAGTTGTAATAGCAACAGATGCAGATGTTGATGGTATGCATATTAGGCTTTTATTATTAACATTTTTCATTCAATTTTTTCCTGAATTAATAAATAAAGGTCATTTATTTATATTAGAAACTCCTTTATTTAGAGTAAGAAACAAAAAAGAAACTATATATTGTTATTCAAGTGAAGAAATGGAAAAAGCAAAAGCTGTATTAAAAACAAATATTGAAATTACTAGATTTAAAGGGCTTGGTGAAATTTCACCAAATGAATTTAAAGCATTTATAGATGATAAAATAAAGTTAGAACCCATTTTTATTAATAAGAATAAAGATATTAATGATGTTATTAGCTATTATATGGGTAAAAATACTTTAGAAAGACAAAATTTTATCATTGAAAATTTAAAAAATGATGAATTAGGTTTTAATGATGAATGATTCTATTAAGTATTTAGATAACTTTTATGAAGATTGGTTTTTGGATTATGCCTCATATGTAATACTAGAGAGAGCTGTTCCAAAGCAAGAGGATGGTTTAAAGCCTGTGCAAAGAAGAATTTTGCATTCTATGTATCAAATGCATGATGGAAGATTTCATAAAGTTGCTAATATAATTGGCCATACAATGAAGTATCATCCTCATGGTGATGCATCTATTGGAGATGCTTTAGTTAACCTAACATATAGAAGTATGTTGATTGAAACCCAAGGGAATTTTGGTGATATCAGAACCGGTGATAAAGCTGCTGCTTCAAGATATATTGAAGCTAAACTATCAGATTTTTCTATTGATGTTGCATTTAATAAAAGACTCACAATTCATCAAAACTCATATGATGGAAGAAATAAAGAGCCAATTTCGCTTCCTATGAAATTTCCTTTATTGTTGCTTAATGGTGTTGAAGGAATTGCTGTAGGTCTTTCAACCAAAATATTGCCACACAATTTCATTGAGTTGGTAAAATCATCAATCAATATTTTGAAAGAAAAATCCTTTAAGATATATCCAGATTTTGAAAATGGTGGAATGATTGATGTAACTGATTATAAGATTGGTAAAAAAGGTGGAAAAATTAGAATTCGTAGTAATATTGAGATTATAGATAAAGATAAGTTAAGTATTACAAGTGTTCCATACACTATCAATACAACTTCTTTAATTGATTCAATTATAAAAGCCAACGATAATGGTAAAATCAAAATTAAAAATATTGAAGATAACACTGCTGAAGATGTAGATATTACTATAACTTTACCAAAAGGTATTTCTCCAACTCAAACTATTGATGGTCTTTATTTGTTTACCCAATGTGAGATTTCTATATCTCCAAATTGCTGTGTGATAAAAAATAATAAACCAATTTTTACGAATGTTAATGAAATTTTAATCGATTCTACAAATCAAACTAAAAAGTTACTTAGAAATGAGCTTGAGTATATAAAATCAGATTTAGAAAGAAAATGGCATTTACTATCATTAGAAAGAATATTTATTGAAAATAAAATATACAGACTTATTGAGGAAGTTGAAACATGGGAAGAAGTATTAAAAACAATTGATAAAGCATTGTTGCCATATGTAAGCACATTAAAAGAAGATATTAAAAAAGATGATTTAATTTATTTAACAGATTTAAAAATTAAAAAAATTACTAAATATGATATTGACAAAACTTCTAAAAATTTGAAAAAATTAGAATACGACATTGATGAAGTGCTAAATAATATTAATCACATTAATGACTACACAATATTATTTTTCGAAAATATTTTAAAAAAGTATGGCCAAGAAAAAGAAAGAAAGACTAAGATTGAAAAATTTGATCATATTAAAGCAAATCAGGCTGCATTAACAAATAAAAAATTATATATTAATTACAACGAAGGTTTTGTTGGTTTTAGTTTAAAGAATGATGAATTCCTTTGTGAATGTTCAGATTTTGATGAAATTATAACCTTTAATCAAAATGGCACATATAAAGTTACTAAAGTTGATGATAAAAAATTTGTTGAAAAGAATATACTTTATGCTGGTATTTGGAAGAAAAAAGATAGGCATATGATATACAATGTTGTTTATTTTAATTCTGTAGATAAAAAATCGTATATTAAGAGATTTTCAGTGGAATCCACAGTTAAAGATAAAGTTTACCCAATTTCTAAAAATATTGATCAATCTAAAATTCTTTATATAACAGCTAATCCAAATAGTGAATCTGAGATTATAAAGGTAAATCTTCACTTCAAATCAAAGGCTAAGAAAAAAGAATTTAATTTTGATTTTAGTGATATCTTAATAAAAAGTAGATATTCAAAAGGAAATATTTTAACAAAATATCCTGTACGAAAAATAACTCAAATTGAGGTTGGAAAGTCTACTTTTGGTGGAAAGAAAATTTGGTTTGATGAAGCAATTGGAAAATTGAATTTTGATAGTAGAGGTAAGGAGTTAGGTAGATTTGAAGCAGATGATTTAATTTTAGTCATTTATAAAACAGGTGAATACGAAATTTCAGAAATTGATATTTCTAAAAGATTTAATAATTCAAATATTGATATAATATCAAAATACGATACCAAGTGTATTATAACATGTGTTCATTATGTTGGTTCAAAAAAATCGCATTATATAAAAAGGTTCAATATTGAAACAAATCAAATTAATAAACTTTTTTCTTTTATTGATGATAGCAGAGGTTCAAAATTCATTAGAGCTTCTACATTTACTAACTTGTTGCTTAATTATAACTACAGAATAAAAAATGGTGATAAAAAGCTAAAAACTCTTAATGTTGATGATTTTATTGATGTTAAAGGTTGGAAGGCTATTGGGAATAAGATTCCTGATCAATACAGGTTAAGCGCATTTAAATTTTTTGATAATACTAAAAAAGATAAGATTGATTTAAATCAACAAAAATTAGATAGTCAAGATGGTATTATGGAAAGTCAAATTAATAATAATGATAATGATGAATTAACACTTTTTTAAAAAGGAAATAAATAAATTGAAAACAATTATAGAACCATTTAGAATTAAATCAGTAGAGCCTATTAAAATAAATAGTTATTCTAGTAGAGTTGATATACTTAAAAATGCATATTATAATTTATTTTTAGTTAAAGCTGATGATGTGATAATAGATTTATTAACTGATTCAGGTACTGGTGCAATGAGCAGTCAACAATGGGCAGGTGTTATGTTAGGAGATGAATCTTACGCTGGAAGTAAAAGTTTCATTTTTTTTGAAAAAGTAATTAAAAATATGATGGGATTTAAAAATATTATACCAACTCATCAGGGAAGAGCAGCTGAAAGAATTCTCTTTTCAACAATAGCAAAAAAAGGTAATTATATACCTAGTAACAATCATTTTGATACAACTAGGGCAAATATAATGGATGCAGACGCTATACCTGTAGATTTAGTTTGTAATGAAAGTTATGATTTTAAGACAGACTTTAAATTTAAAGGCAATATTGATACAGATAAGCTAAATGATTTCATTAATGAAAAGGGTGTTAAAAATATTCCAATAATTATGCTAACAATAACAAATAATACTGGTGGTGGTCAACCAGTTTCAATGCAAAATATTAAGGAAACATCTTTAATTGCAAAAAAATATGGAATACCATTTTATCTTGATGCTTGTAGATTCGCAGAGAATGCCTATTTTATAAAAAAATATGAAAAAAAGTATAAAAATGTTTCTATAATTAATATAGTAAAAGAAATTTTCTCTTATGCAGATGGTTGTACAATGAGTGCTAAAAAAGATGCTATTGCGAATATTGGTGGTTTTTTATGCACTAATGATGATGATTTAGCTCAAAAAAAGAAGGATTTATTAATTTTAAGTGAAGGTTTTCCAACGTATGGAGGACTTTCAGGTAGAGATTTAGAGGCCATTGCATATGGGTTATTAGAAGTTGTTGATGAAGATTATTTAGAATATAGAATTAAATCTACTCAGTATTTAGGCGAGAAATTAAATAAATTAAATATTCCAATAATTAATCCGCCTGGTGGACATGCTATATACATTGATGCTAAAACTTTTTTAAACCATATATCTGTAGATCAATTTCCAGGCCAAGCCTTAGCTTGCGAATTATTTTTAGAGGGCGGTATTAGAACTTCTGAAATTGGTAGTCTTATGTTTGGTGGTTATAATAAAAATGGTAAACCTTTTTATTCTGCCCATGAACTTGTTAGGTTAGCAATACCAAGACGAACATATACACAAAGTCATATAGATTATGTAATTGAAGTATTCAAAAAAATAAATGATAAAGCTAATAAAATTAAGGGACTTAGAATAATATATGAAAGTAAAACATTAAGACACTTTACTGCAAAACTTGAAAGGTTATAAAATGAAATTAGATATTGAATATCCAGTCATAAATGATGAAATAATTAAAGAGCATGGTATAAGTAAAGAAGAATATAATAAAATTAAATCTATGTTACATAGAGAGCCTAATTATGTAGAATTAGGTATTTATTCTGTTATGTGGAGCGAACACTGTTCATATAAAAGTTCTATAAAAATGCTTAAAACTTTACCAAGATCAGGAGGTAAACTTTTAGTTGAAGCTGGAGAAGAAAATGCAGGATTAGTTGATTTAGGAAATGATTTGGCAGTGGCTTTTAAAATTGAATCACACAATCATCCTTCGGCTGTCGAACCATATCAGGGTGCAGCTACTGGTGTAGGCGGTATAATGAGAGATATTTTTACTATGGGTGCTCGTCCTATTGTATCTATGAATTCTTTAAGATTTGGTTCTTTAGATAATGCTAGAAATAGGTTTCTTCTAGATCATGTTGTAAAGGGTATTGGTGATTATGGAAATTGCTTAGGTATACCAACTCTTGGAGGAGAAGTTGTAATTGAAAATTCATATTCAGGAAATCCATTAGTTAACGCTTTTTCACTTGGTATTGTTAAAATGGGTGAAACAGCTAGCGCAACTGCAGAAGGAGTTGGTAACCCTGTATTCATTGTTGGAGCAAAAACAGGTAGAGATGGTATACATGGAGCGACGTTTGCTTCAGATGAATTGACTGAGGAATCTGAGTCAAAAAAATCAAATGTTCAAGTTGGAGATCCATTTACGGAAAAATTACTTTTAGAAGCAACATTAGAAATGTGCAAACAAAAATGGTTAGTTGGTGTTCAAGATATGGGTGCTGCAGGTATCACATGTTCTAGCTCTGAAATGTCTGCTAAAGGTCAATGTGGAATTAAAATTGATTTAGATAAAGTTCCATTAAGAGAAAAAGGAATGAATGCATATGAAATTTTATTATCTGAATCTCAGGAAAGAATGTTAGTTGTTATTGAAAAAGGATATGAAGAAGAATTAAATAAAATTTATGAAAAGTGGGATTTATTATGTCAAGAGATAGGAGTTGTTACAGATACAAATAAATTTGAAGTTTATAAAAAAAATACTAAAGTAGCTGAAATACCTGTTGATACATTAGTATTAGGTGGAGATGCGCCACAATATGAAATGCCTTTTTCTGAGCCAAGTTACTTTAAGGAAGTAAATGATTTAAATATTGACAATATTGTTTTAGATAACAATTACTCTGATAATTTAATAAAGTTGCTTAAAAGCCCTAATATAACCAATAAATCATACGTTTATAATCAATACGATTCAACTGTAAGAACAAATACTGTTATTGGCCCAGGAGAATCAGCTGGTGTAATTAGATTAAAAGGAACTGAAAAAGGTTTATCGGTCAGTACTGATTGCAATGGAAGATATGTTTATTTGGAGCCAAAAAAAGGTGGAATGATAGCAGTGGCAGAAGCAGCAAGAAATGTCGTTTGCACAGGAGCTGAACCTCTTGCTATAACAAATTGTTTAAATTTTGGAAACCCTCAAGATCCTGAAATTTATTGGCAATTTAGGCAAGCAGTTCTTGGTATGGGAGAGATGTGTAGAGCTTTAAACACACCTGTTACTGGTGGTAATGTAAGTTTTTATAATGAAAATACTGATGGTGCTGTTTACCCAACACCTGTTATTGGGATGGTTGGACTTATTGATAATATTTCAAATTTAACAACTGCATCTTTTAAAGACGATGGTGATTTAATTCTTTCTATTGGAGCCATAAATACAACATTAGGTGGTTCTGAATATCTAAAATTAATACATGGGAAAATTGAAGGACCATTACATAATTTTGATATTGATTCTGAATTATCTGTTCAAAAATTATGTTTGGATGCCATTAGGCTTGGTTTAATAAAATCTGCTCATGATATATCTGATGGGGGATTAGCTGTAAATATTTCTGAATCTATATTATTTTCAAAAAAGAATATAGGTGCTAATATTAATTTATCAAGGAAATTAAGGAATGATGAGTTATTATTTGGTGAATGTCAAAGTGTAATTATAGTAACTATTGAAGAAAAAGATTTGCATGAAATTACAAAGTTAGCTGGTAAACTAAATGTATATACACAGACTATTGGTAGGGTTAACAATAGTGGCAGATTAAAAATTAATGATTTGATTGATATTAATAAAAATCACCTATCTGAAGCATATTTTAATTCATTAGAAAAAATTATGAGTGAATAATATTCATAATGTCAGCAAAATTTAAAAATAATAAATTAATTGTTTTAAATCCTTTATCAAAAGAAGAATTAAGATCAATTCCTTTACCTTGCGATAATGATATTGATAAAAGTATTGAAAGCTCCAAACATGATGATTCATGGTCATTATTATCAATCAAAAAACGAGCTTCTTTAATAAAAGATTTTAGAAAAGCTATAGCCAAAAATAAAAATAAACTCCAAAATATTATCAAAAGTGAAACAGGAAAAATAGATTTCGATATAACAATTGAAATATTTACATCATTAGATCATTTAAAACAAATAACAGGAATTGCTAAAAAAGCTTTAAAATTACAAAGAAGAAGTTCTGGTTTAATGAAGACAAAAAAAGCATATGTTAAATATGAGCCAATGGGAGTTGCAGCAATTATAACTCCATGGAACTATCCCCTTGCAACACCTTTGATTGCATCAGTTGAAGCTTTACTTGCAGGTAATAATGTTATTTTAAAGCCTTCAGAGCATACACCTTTAACTTCATTGCTTTTGAAAGAGGTTTGGGATAAACACATTGGTTATAAAAATGCATTTCAGATAGTAATTGGTGATGGTAATGTTGGAGAAAAACTTGTTAAACATACTAATATTGATATTGTATGCTTTACGGGAAGTACTTCAGTAGGAAAAGTTATAGCAAAGCAATGTGCTGAAACATTGAAGCCTTATATTTTGGAACTTGGTGGCAAAGATCCAATGATTATATTAAAAGATGCAAATATTAATAGAGCTATAGAATCAGCCATTTTTGGAGGATTTAATAATGCAGGTCAAACTTGTATATCAACAGAAGAATTATATGTTGAAGAAAAAATTTATGAAGATTTTTTATTTAAGATTACTAGTAGAATTAAAAATATTAAATCTGGTTTTAATGGTGATTATGGTACAATGATTGTTGATCATAATGCTGAAAAAGTCAATCGACATATAGATGATGCCAAAACTAATTGCCAAATTATACAAGGTAAAACGGAAGATGAAAAAACTTTTATACCACCTACCCTAGTATTAGAGCCAAATGAAAATTCTATGATAGTGAATGAAGAAACTTTTGGTCCAGTTATTACTATTAGAAAATTTAGCAATCCTAATGACTTAATTAAAAAAATCCATAAAACAGGTTATGGTCTTAGTTCAAGTATATTTGGAAAAGATAAAAAGAGAATAAATGATATTCTGCAAAAGTTAAAAATTGGAATGGTTTCAATTAATGACGTTTTAACACATTATGGAATTGCTAGCATACCATTTGGTGGTGAGGGTTTAAGTGGTATTGGTAGAATGCATGGTAAGGAAGGTTTGAGGTCTTTATCTCGAACTAAAAGTGTAGTCATTAATAGATTTAACTTTATTAATGAAATTTGGTGGATGGGCAGATCAAAGAGAATTGAGAATTTTCTTAATAAAGCTATAGATTTTCTTTATAAATAATTATTAATAGAAATTAGAGCTATTTTTTTTTAATATATTTAAGGCCTCTTTATGTACATAACCATTTGAAGCTAAAATTCTTTCACCAGACTCAGGACATTTAGAACCATCCCAATCAGTTATCAGTGCACCAGCTTCTTCAGCGATTATTGACCCAGCACAAATATCCCATGATTTTAAATTAAATTCATAGAATACCTCAAAACGACCCATTGCAACAAAACAAAGGTCTAAGGCGGCAGCTCCCAACCTTCTAACTCCTTGAGTTTTTGAGTAGAACTGTTTAAATATAGAAAAAGAATCATTCCATTTTTTATCTTGTAAATATGGAAAACCTGTAACAATAAGAGAATCACTTAAAGTATTACTTGAAGAAACTGAGATAATTTTATCATTTAAATATGCACCTTTGTTTTTGCTAGCAAAAAACATTTTGTCTGCAGCTGGGTTATAAACAACTCCTAGCACTGTTCTATTTTTAAACTTTAGTCCAATAGAGACGGCAAATATAGGTAAATTGTGAACGAAATTAGTCGTTCCATCTAATGGGTCAATCACCCAAGTGAAGTCATTACCTTTATTAGTTAAATGACTTTCTTCAGAAATTATTGTATGATTTGGAAATTTTTTTTGTATAGATTTAATAATTAAATTTTCAGATTCTATATCTGCATTTGTAACAAGGTCTATAGGTGTTGATTTTTTATGAATTGATTGTACATTACCAAAGTATTTTGATAATATTTTACCAGAATCAAATGCTAGTTCTTTTGTAAAATTCAATTGTTCAGAAAAATCTTGCATCTAATTATATACTTTAAATTCTCCATTTTTATATTTATCCCAATACTCATTTAGTTTTTCTTTTAATAATGGTAGAAGAAATAAGCATCCAATTATATTAGGGAAAGCACACGACAAAATCATCATATCAGAGAAGTCTATAACATTTCCAAGTGAAGCTACAGAACCTAATAAAATAGCTCCTAAGTACATGGCTTGATATATTTTAATTGACGAATCTCCAAATAAATATTTCCACCCTTTATCTCCATAATAATACCATGATATCATTGTGCTAAATGAAAATAGAAATACAACCATAGATAATACATATGGAAACCAAGAAATTGTTGTACCAAAAGCTGCAGAAGTTAATTCAGCTCCTTGAACATTATCAGTAAATTTTTTGTCATCCACATTATATTTGGTTTTTAAAAAAGAAATCAATTTAACTGAATTATCATTCTTTTCTAATTTATATCCATAACTTTTATTATGCTTATTTCTATCTTCTATTTTCAATTTATAATAATCTTCTATAGAATAAGTTTGTTCGTTAATGATTTTTGACGATTTAACAGCAATAATAGCATTTGTTGTATCTTTTTTATTTCCATTTAGATCAGTAATTTCAGTTATTTTATTAAATTCCCATTTATCTAATAAAAATTCATCAATTTTTATATTTTTATGATTATCAGAAATGTAAACTTTGACATTTGAAACATCTAATGGATTCTTATCTGCTGTAATCAATATAACGGACGCAGTCATAAAGCAAACAAGTATAGTATCAATAAATGGGCCTATCATTGCTACAATACCTTCTCTTACAGGTTCATCTGTCTTTGCAGCTGAGTGAGCTATAGATGCTGAGCCAACACCACCTTCATTACTAAAAACAGCTCTTTTAATTCCCGTAACTAAAACACCTATAAAAGCACCGTATGCTGCATGTGGGGAAAAAGCTTGATTATAAATAGATGACAAAACTGTTCCTAATTTATCAACATTTGTTAATATAATAAATAAAGATGCTCCAACATAAAGAACTACCATTATGGGTACTATTTTTTCTGTTGCTTTTCCGATTCTTTTAATACCACCAACAATTACTATACCTACTAAAATAGCTAAAATTATTCCATAAATATAATTTGGTATACCAATTAACTTACCAAAAAGTTCATAAGATTGGTTAGCCTGAAACATGTTTCCACCACCAAAAGCTCCGCCAATAATTGATATGGCATACATAGCCCCTAAAATTTTACCTAATCTGCTAAACCCTCGTTCTTTTAGACCTATAGATAAATAATACATTGGTCCTCCACTAATAGATCCATCAGTATTAACTTTTCTATAAAGTTGACCGAGTGTAGCAGAAACAAATTTTGCAGACATGCTAAAAAAGGCAATAAATACCATCCAAAAAACAGCTCCTGGACCCCCAAGAGATACAGCTACTGCAACACCAGCTATATTACCAAGTCCAATAGTTGCAGAAAGTGCAGAAGTTAGTGCTTGAAAATGACTAATTTGACCTGTATCTCTAGGATTATCATATTTTCCTTTTATGATATCAATTGAATGAAAAAATCCTCTAACATTAATGAATTTAAAATATATGGTAAAAGTTAATGACCCTATCAAAAGAACTATAACTATTAAAGGGAAACTGTTAATTTCCATAAATAGAATTGGTGATAAAAATTTTACCAGATATCCAAAAATTTCATTTATTTGATTTAACATAATTCTCCTTAAAGTTTAGTTTCTGCAACTGTTTTTTTAACTGCATTTAATGTATTTTGAAGTTCGGTTTTTTCAAAATCTTTCAATTTAAATTCTAAAATCTTTTCAATACCATTAGATCCAATTACTGTAGGAACACCAATGAAATATCCATTTACACCAAATTCACCTTCGCATAAAGCTGCGCAAGGCAAAACTCTCTTTTTGTCTTTGAGGTACGATTCTGCCATTTCTATAGCAGATCCAGCTGGAGCATAGTAAGCTGACCCATTACCAAATAGTTTAACAAGTTCTCCACCACCAAAACGTGTTCTCTCAACTATTGCATCTAAGCGTTCTTTAGATATTAATTCTTCAGCAGGAATTCCTCCTATGGTTGCCAATCTAGTCACAGGAACCATAGTGTCTCCATGTCCTCCTAAAACCATACATTGAATATCTTGTGTTGAATAGCCTGTTTCCATTGCAAGAAAAGTTTTAAACCTTGTGCTATCAAGTACTCCTGCCATTCCAATAACCTTGTTTTTTGAGAAGCCAGATACTTTATAGAATGAATATACTATAGCATCCAGTGGATTAGATAAAACTATAACAAATGCATTTGGTGCATATTTTTTGACATTATTTGCA
>MDSW01041804.1_pt1 | contig 40919 bp, 38 predicted proteins | sample 811171 | NCBI WGS metagenome assembly MDSW01 (sample SAMN05326641, study PRJNA326480) | marine metagenome | isolation source: seawater | place: Atlantic Ocean: North West | collected 2012
ACTGGGTGGCGCTCCGACTTTACGGTTGCAGGTACAGCCAATGAATTTCACACTGATTTCCCACCATGCATTTCAGTATTTAAATCTATTAATATAAAATTATTTTAATATCAATATATTTTTATATTAAATTTTTAATGAATTTGTATGAAAAAATTTGAAATTTATTTTTAGTAAATACTGTTAGCTTCTTTAATATCTTTTCACTGACTAATTAACAAATAAAGATTGGAATTATTGTTTAAAAAAAATCAACGCATCGTGCCCTCTTGAGCACCATAATTCAAGCTATCTTTTGTGGTTAAATTCCTGTCAACTTGCTTTTTCTTTTCCTGATGTTTAGAATGTTTATCGTAACCACCTGTTTTTAATAATTTATTTTTGTCAAGATTTCCAAATTTCTCATTTAACTTATTTAACCAATTTAATGTATGTGATTTTAATTCCTCTTCTTTTATTGATGTCATATTTAAACTAAAGTCCTGTCTTTCTGTTATGTCGGTCAAAAATTTATCAATGTCTTTAATATATCCATTTTCTATTGCATGGTTCCACATACCAGTTTCAGGTAGAGGCAATAAAAAACCTGCACTCGGATAAACATTAAGCTTTTCCAATTTTGACATTGTTTCATCAATTGTCTCTTTTGTTTCTTCAGGATATCCAATTACTAAACTTGTATTTGTAATTAATCCAGCTTCTCTACAAATTTTAACTTGTTCATGAAAATACTTAGATTTAACTTTTTTATTCATTGTTTCTAAAATTTTATCATTTCCTGATTCCAAGGAATATCCTGCAGAAACACATCCTGCTTCTACAAATTTTTTTGCTAGGTTCAATCTTCTTTCCCTAGGTATTGGATTTCCTTTTGGATCAACATCTTTACCCATTAAATCTGCCCTTATAGCACAAGTCCAATGTATTTTTAAATCTGCCTCAATTAATTTATCTAAAAATTTCTCAGCAGGTCCAATTTTATGAAATGAAAGTTCATCCCAAAAATTAAAAAAATTAGCTCCATATTTTTCTTTATGAAATTTTATTTCTTCGATAATGTTTTCAGCTGATCTATGTCGGTATGGGTCGTGCCAAAAAACATAATGGCAAAAAGTACATTTAAATACGCAACCTCTAGCGGTATTAATTGGCATTGTTACAGCTTCCTCAGGCTTGTAAAACCAAGAATGTGAAGCTCCATGTTTCATTCCAACTTTGAGATAATGTTTTATGTCAAACAACTCCCAGTCTGGAATTGGGAAGTCATCTATATTTCTTACTGCTTTCCTTTTTCCATTATTTACAATTTTATTATTTGCAGTCCTATAAATTAATCCAGATATTCCTTCACCTTTAATAGTTGATGGATATCCCTTATTCGCGTGGGGTATTTCTACTTCAGGTTCACTTATTTCTCCAAAACTCTTATTTTGGCTAATTGCATCTAATGTTTCTTTCAAAGTTACTTCCGCTTCACCATAAATTACAATATCAACTTTTGTAGTCTGAAACAAAACTTCAGGAATGCTTCCACCTACTGAATTACCCACAATAACTTTACATTTAGGTTGGTGCTTTTTAATTGTATTAATACACCACTTAACCCATCTGTAATGCGTAACTATACTTCCAAGGCAAATTACATCGAATGAATTTTCTTTAAAATAATTTTCTACATACTCGTCACTTAATTGATGTGCATCTATGTCTAAGATTTTAAAATCATATCCAGCTTTTTTTATATAAGTAACAACGTACCCGAGACCAACTGGAAGAAATAAATGATCGCTACCAGGTCTCAAACTTGGATTTATAAATAATAAATTCATATTTACTTTTAACATATAGTTATTAAATGGCTAATAAATATATTAAACAGTGACACAGGTTAAAAATGTGTTATAAACACGACGAAATGAGCCTCCCAAAACAAACCCTACAAGAAAAATTCTGGAAAGGAAAATTTGGATCTAATTACATTGGAAGGCATAAAAAGAATAAATGGGTAAAAAATAATAAATATTTTTTTAGAAAATGTTTTAAAAATTTAAATAAAAAGAAAATTAAAACGATGATTGAATTTGGTCCAAATAACGGATTAAATTTAATTGCATTAAATAGTGTTCTTAAATTAAAAAAAATATCTGCAATTGAAATTAATAAAGTAGCTTTTAATGAATTAAAAAAATTAAATTATGTAAGCCCAACTAATAAATCTGTTATAGATTATATTCCTAAAAAAAAATATGATCTTGTGTTAAGTAAAGGGTTTCTAATTCATATAAATCCAAACAAACTTAAAAAAGTTTATTCAAACATTTACAAATCCTGCAAAAAAAATGGCCACATATTAATATGTGAATATTATAATCAGACTCCTGTTTCAGTAAATTACAGAGGAAATAAAAATGTTTTATTTAAAAGAGATTTTGCTGGTGAAATATTGAAAAAATTTTCCAAAACAACTTTGGTTGATTATGGTTTTCAATACAGGAATGATAAATTTCCACAAGATGACATGACCTGGTTTTTATTAAAGAAACATGAATAAACTTGTATACTGTAAAAAGTGTTTGTATCCAAACACAAAACCACATCTATATCTAAACAAGCAAGGAGTATGTAATGCCTGCACTTCCTTTGAAGAAAAGAAAAATATAGATTGGAAAAAAAGAGAATTAGAATTCTCTGAAATGATTGAGAATTTTAAAAATTCCGAGGGTAAACATGACTGTGTTATTCCAGTTTCTGGTGGAAAAGATAGCACTTACCAAGTAATTAAAGCATTAGAATATGGACTTAATCCATTATGTGTAACTGCTACTACAGATTTATTATCTGATATCGGAAGATATAATATTGAAAATATTAAAAATTTAGGAGTGGATTATTTAGAAATATCTCTGAATCCAAAGGTAAGAAAAAAAATTAACAAATTTTGTCTTGAAACAATCGGTGATATTTCTTGGCCTGAACATGTTGCGATATTTACACTGCCAATTCGAATTGCATTAAAAGAAAAAATTAAATTAATAATTTGGGGAGAAAATTCTCAAACTGAATATGGAGGACCAGAGGAAGATTCAAAAAAGAATATTTTAGATCATAATTGGCTACAAGAGTTTGGTGGTATGGGTGCACTTAGGGTTGATGATTTAACTGCTATAGACGACATAGATATAAAGAGTTTGATTTTGTATCAATATCCTGATGTTGAAGAACTTAATAAAGAGAAAATTGAAGGAATTTTTTTAGGACATTATTTTAATTGGGATAGTTCAGAAAATAAAGATATAGCTGAAAATAATGGTTTCAAAGCTTGGCACAAATCAGTCGAAGGATCATATTTTAGTTTTGAAAATTTAGATAATCATCAAACTGGAATACATGATTATTTCTGTTACTTGAAATTCGGATACGGAAGAGCATCTGCTCAATTATCAATGGAAATAAGAAGAGGAAAAATTACTAAAAAGGAAGCAATCGAATATATAAGAGAACATGAAGGTAAATTCCCATATTTTTATTTAGACAAACCTTTAGAGGAAATTTTATCTGATATAAATATATCTATGGAAGAATTCATAAGAGTATGTGATAAATTTACAAATAAGAAGATATTCAAATGCAATTCTGATGGTACTCTTAAAAAAGACAATAATTTAAATTTAGAAAAAATAAACTTCGATAACTAATTTTTTTATGCTGAAAAGAAGAGTGATACCAACACTTTTATTTAAAGATAATGTTTTGGTAAAAGGAAAAAATTTTTTATCTAATAGACCTGTGGTTAGTGCGATTGAGTCGGTAAAAACTTATGATTTGAGAGAAGTGGATGAATTAATATTTAATGATATTTTAGCTTCAACTAAAAACATTGAGCCTGATTATAATATGATATCTGAAATTTCAAAAGAATGTTTTGTCCCCTTAGTTGTAGGTGGTGGAATTAAAAACCTTAAAATTATTGAAAATTTATTAAGAAATGGAGCGGACAAAGTATCAATAAATACTTGGGGAGTGAAAGATCCAGATTTATTGAAACAGGCCTCTAAAGAGTTTGGTTCTCAATGTATTGTGGGAAGTCTCGATTATAAAAAATCAAAAAATAATAAAGTTTTTACTATTTGTGGAACTCAAATAGAAAATTATAATATTTTAGAGATGGCTGAAATTTTTGAACAAAATGGATGTGGCGAACTTATAATCACTTCAATTGACAATGACGGAAATTTATGTGGCTATGATGTAGATATTCTTCAAAAAATTAAAAAAAAAATTAAAATTCCCCTCATAGCTTCAGGTGGGTGTGGTTCTTATGATCATATGCTAGAAGTATTTAAAGATGCAAATGTTGATGCAGTTGCCGCAGCTTCAATCTTTCATTTTTCTAAAATGACACCACGAGAAGCAAAAAAATATTTATTTTCTAAAGGCATTAATGTCAGAAATTGAAAAAAAAATATGTATAATTGATTACGGATCAGGAAATATAGGTTCAGTATCAAATGTTTTAAACAAACTAAATTTGAATTATTGTGTCTCTAATAGTATTGAAGATTTTAAAAACTCTAGTCATTTTATTCTCCCTGGCGTCGGATCATTTGGGTCAGCCATGAAGAAATTAAATCAAAGTATAGATATTGATAAATTAGAATACGAAATATTAAATAATAAAAAACCCATACTTGGAATATGTGTGGGTATGCAATTAATGGCTGAATTTGGATATGAATTTGGAAAATCAAAAGGCCTTGGATGGATTAAAGGTAATGTAGAAATCATAAAAACATCAGGTTTAATTTTGCCACATATAGGATGGAATTCTGTAAAAGTTAAAAAAAATAATAGTCTATTAAATAACGAAGAAAAAAATAAAGATTTTTATTTTGTAAATAGTTATTATTTTAACATTGAAAATAATGATCAAGTTATTGCAACAACAGAGTATGGAATGAATTTTCCATCAATTATTTCATTTAAAAATATTTATGGAGTACAATTTCACCCTGAAAAAAGCCAAAAGCCAGGAAAAAAATTAATTTTTGATTTTATTAATTCCAATTGAATTGAAATGTTTGTAGATAATACATGGTATAGTCACAGAAGGATACTAGCTGAGTACTGCAAGGTAGATGATGTGCCAATATTAGGTTCTATCCAACATGGAGTACAAATCGAAGGTTTTGATAATAATTTAGGAAAACATAAAATTCCTTATGCTAGGTATTTTTGTTGGGGAACAAAAACATATGATTATTGTAAAAAAAATAATGTTAAAAATGTTATCCCAATTGGTGCACCATTTTTGTATCTTGATCAATTAACAAAATCTTATGAAAAAAAATCAAACGGCACGATTTGTTTTCCAGCGCATAGCAATCCAACAGATAAAAGACTCTTTCAACACGAATTATTTATTAATTTTGTTATGGACAACTTTCCACCACCTTATACTGCATGCTTATTTTTTTTAGATTTTAATGATGAAAATTGCTCAATTTACAAAAATAGAGGTTGGGAAATAGTAACAGCAGGAGATAGATCTAATCCTCTATTCTTAAATAATCTTTATTTTTATATAAGTAAAAATGAATTTGTAGTTTGCACAGAACTAGGAACTTCTCTTTTTTATTCAATGTATCTTAATAAAAAATGTTCATATTCTTACAAAATAAAAGTGAATGGTGAAGATATTTATTTTCAAAAGTTCCCATCAACTGACTTTTATTTAGACCAACTAATAAAATATAAATCAGATAATAAATTTTTATTAGAAAAAATTATTGATCCTATTAAATCAAAAAAACTAGCTGACGAGGAACTAGGTTTGGATAACATGAAAGACGTTTCGGACTTGAAAAATCTTATTGGTTATGACAGTTTTTTAAAAAAATTTAGTGCAAAAACTTTTAGGTATTATATGGATTTTAAATATAAGGGAAAAAGAAATTGGAAGTAACTAATGAAAAAAATTACCTATAACAAACAATATCTAGATAATAAAGATATTAAAGAAGTTATTAAGTCATTAAAAAATGATTTAATCACAACTGGACCTTTCGTTAAAAGATTTGAAAATAAATTATCAAAATATCTTGGAGTAAAAAATGTAATAACATGTTCTAGTGGAACTAGTGCATTATATATTGCATTGAGAGCCCTAGATATTAAGAAAAATGATGTAATAATAATTCCTGCAATTAATTTTATAGCCTCAATTAATATGGCTCAAATTTTAGGAGCTAAAATATATTTGTGTGATGTTAATGAAAATACGGGACAAATGACTCCCGAAACTCTTCTTGAGTGTATAAAAATTAATAAATTAAAAAAAATAAAAGCTGTAATCACAATGTATTTAGGTGGAAATCCAAACAACATAGTTAATTTTTATAAATTAAAAAAAAAATATAATTTTTATTTAGTTGAGGATAGTTGCCATGCTTTAGGCTCTTCTTATTATTTTAAAAAAAAAAAAAATAAAAATTGGTAGCTGTTATCATTCAGATATTTCAACTTTTTCTCTCCATCCAGTAAAATCAATAACTTCAGGTGAGGGTGGTTTTTTAACAACTAATTCCAAATTTTTATCTGATAAATTTAAATTATTAAGATCTCATGGAATAATTAGGTCAAATCGTAAAAAAAAATATTGGAAATATGATGTTTCATTACCAAGTTTTAATTTCCGAATGTCAGATATAAATGCTTCATTAGGATATTCACAATTAAATAAGCTTAATGAATTTGTTAAAAAAAGAAATTTACTTGCAGGCTTGTATATTAACAAACTTTCTGAAATTTCTGATAAAGTAAAGATTATTCAAGCAAATAAAAATATAATATCCTCTTATCATCTTTTAATAATGATGATTGATTTTAAAAAATTAAAAATAAAAAAAGATAAGTTTATTTATTTATTAAACAAGAGTGGCATTTACCCCCAATATCATTATGATCCAATATATAAGTTTTCTTTTTATAAATTTTTAAAAAGAGAAAAAAAATTCAATTCAGCAGAAAAATATTATCAAGGGGCAATAAGTGTGCCTCTATACTACAATTTAAGTATAAAAAATTTGATGAAAGTAATTAAAAGTGTAAAAGATATTGTTAAAAAATATGAAAAATAAATCCGTTTTAATAACAGGTGGAACAGGATCTTTTGGAAAAGTAATGGTTTCACATTTATTGAAATTAAAAAATTCCCCAAGAAGAATTGTTGTTTTTAGTAGAGACGAATTAAAGCAATTTGAAATGCAAAAACAATTTGATATTAAAAAAAATGAAAATTTAAGATTTTTTATTGGAGATGTAAGAGATAAAGAAAGATTAAAAAGAGCTTTTGAAGATGTAGATATTTTAATTCATGCAGCAGCTCTAAAACAAGTTCCAACAGCAGAATATAATCCTATAGAATATATAAAAACAAATATAATAGGAGCTCAAAATATAATTGAGGAGACTTTAGACAGTGGGATAGAAAAAACAATCGCACTATCAACTGACAAAGCATCATCACCTATAAATCTGTATGGAGCTACAAAGTTATGTTCTGATAAATTATTTACCTCTGCAAATAATATTAAAGGCAAAAGAGATATTAAATTTAGTGTTGTAAGATATGGTAATGTTTTTGGTAGCAGAGGCTCAATTGCACCAATTTTCTCAAAAATAAAAAATAATCAAGAGTTTCCTATTACTGATTTTAAAATGACTAGATTCAATATTACTCTTAAAAAAAGTATAGAAATGGTTTTATGGGTTGAAAAAAATATGAAAGGTGGCGAAATATTTGTCCCAAAAATACCATCATACAGAGTTGTTGATCTAGCAAAGGCTTTCAATAAAAATGCAAAATTGAAAAATATTGGTATTAGACCAGGAGAAAAAATCCATGAAGAAATGATCTCATTCAGTGATGCTATGAATACAGTAGATTTAAAAAATTATTATGCAATTTTGAATGATTATGCAAAGAAACTGAAATTTTATAAAAAATCTAAATATGTAAATAAAAATTTTTATTACAACTCTGGAAATAATCCAGATTTTTTAAAAATTCAAGAATTAAAAAAACTTATATTAAATGAATTAAATTAAAGAATAAAAATGGATACTTTTATTTTTATTCAGGCTCGTCAAGGTTCGAGTAGATTTAGAAATAAAGTTTTAAGTAAAATTGATGGAATAGAACTTATAAAAATTCAATATAAAAGATTACTTAAAGTTAAATCAAAAAAAAAAATTATTTTTTTGATTCCAAAGAAAAACAATAAGAATTTAAAAAGTTTTTTAAATTTAAATAAAATAAATTTTTTTGCAGGAGAGGAAAAAGACGTATTATCAAGATATTATAATGCAGCAAAAAAATATAAGTCAAAAAACATAATCAGGCTCACAGGCGATTGTCCATTAATTGATTACAGGTTAATAGATAAATTAATAAAATCATTTTTTGAAGGTAAAGCAGATTATATGTCAAATACGATCAATAGATCATTTCCACATGGAATGGACATGGAAATTTTCACATTTAATACTTTGAAAAAAATAAAAAAAATGGCGCACACAAGATATGATAAGGAACATGTTACTTCATTCCTGACTAAAAATAAAAATAAATTTTTAATAAAAAATTTTACTAATTACAAAAATGAAAAAAATTATAGAATTACAGTTGATTTTGCAGAAGACCTCGAAGTTATAAAAGAAATAATAAAGTTTTATAATGGTAATATATTTATTTCTTGTAAACAAATTGTTGAATGTCTTAAAAAGAAAAGAAACATAGGTTTGATTAACAGTAAGTACAAAATATATTAATATAAATGATAGCCGCAATAATTGGATCAACAAAAATTGCAAAAATTCATTATGAGAATTTAGTAAAATTAAATTATAAAAAAATTTACTTTATTAGCAGAAACAAAAGTCGAGCAAAAAATTTTATAAAAAATAATATTGAAGGAACAAAATTATGCGAACCTGAAAATTATAGAATATTAAGAAAATTAAAATTCGATATTATTGTAAATTGTACAAATACAGAATTTCATTATGAATCTATTAAACTAATACAAAATAATCAAAAATTTTTAATAATTGAAAAACCCTTAATATCTTCAATTAAATTTAAAAAAAATTATTTAAAAGTATTAAATAAAATTTATAAGAATCAAAAAAACCTAATTGTTTGTTATCCAATGTTATTTTTAGGAAAAAGTTTTTTAAAGAATTTTTCTTATTTAAAAAAAGTTAAAAAATTAAAGATTTACTATTTTACCAATGGCAAACATAAATATGAAAAAATTTGTGAGGATCTATTGCCTCATGGTTATAGTTTGGCCTTTTCAATTTTAAAAAAAATTAATTTAACAAAAAAAATAGTGGAAATTTTCTCAAGGGTAAAAAAAAATTCTTGGTATGGAAAAATAGTATATCAAAATTTAGAAATTGAATTTTATTTTCGACAAAAGAAAACATATAAAAAATCAAATTTTTATTTTAAACTTAACAATGAATTAGTTGCAAGACCAACCAAAATATTAAAAAATAAATTTACAAATTTTTTAAAATTCAGAAAAAAGAAAATTCAAGTAGCAAATCCTATGTCAGATTTTATAATTTATAGTCACAAAAATTTTAATAACGCCAAATGGTTAAATGAAAATAAAAATTTAACTGAGCAAATTTTGTATATAAATAGTATTTTTTTAAAAAATAAAAATAATTAATTTTATTTCTCAAGTTTAATGAGTTTGTCACAGTTATCCAAAATTTCCATGTTATGAGAAATAACTATTATAGTCATTTTTGATTTTAATTCTTGTAAGATCTCTTTAAATTGATCTTGATTGTTTTTATCAAGAGCGCTGGTTGGCTCATCTAAAACGAGTATTCTTGGTTGTCTATATAATGCTCTTGCTAAATTTATTCTTTGTAATTGACCACCTGAGATCTTAAGTGCATTGTTACCAATATTTGTTTTTAAAGACAGCGATCTATCAATTATTGGTTTAACCAATAAAGATTTTTTAATTGCAAATTTTAAATTATTGAAATTAATATTTTTTTCAAAAAAAGTTATATTATTCAATAAAGATGCATCTGTATAAAAAAAATTTTGAGGAACAAAAGCTATGCTCTTTTGTAACGATTGTTTCTTATCTATTATATCAATTCCATCAACTAAAATTTGACCACTAGTAGGATTAATTAAACCCATAATAATATTACTTAAAGTTGTTTTTCCAACTCCACTTTCTCCATGTATACCTAAAATTTCATTTCTATTTAACTCAAAATTAAGATTTTTAATTATATATTCACTTTTATTTTTAAACTTAAATGAAATGTCTTTAAAAATAATTTTGTCTTTAAAAATTGCATTTTGAAGTTTTTGAATTTCATATTTTTTATCCTCTAAAAATTCATTTATTTTATCAAGTGATGCGGTACCAAATTTTAATCTTTGAGAATAAGTCGATATTCTATTTAAAATTGGCATTAATCTAAATACTGCAGCACCAAATATTCCTATAGTTATTAAGCTTTCTTGATTTTCCTTTGAAATAGTTAAAAAATAAATAAATATTATAACCAATAAAACACCACACAATTCTATTAAGTATCTGCTTATATCTTGCATACTATTATGTTTTGCTGATACTTTTACTAATTTTGAAGCCAATTCTGAGTAGCTTTTTTGTAATGGCATACTCCAATTATAAAGAAGCATTTCTTTAATTCCGTTTAAATTTTCGTTGATAGTTATTAGAATATTACTTTCCATTTTCTGTCTAGTACTCCCCAATTTAAAGGATACTTTTCTTGTAAAACTTAATAAAATTGGGAAAAATAGAATAGAAATAATAAATATAATTATAAATATTTTAGGTTCCCATATTACTAAGAAAAATACAATACCAAGAAAGAAAATTAATTCTGCACATAAAAATAGAAATCCGGATAATCCATTCTGACAAAAGTTAAATACTTCTGTTGTCATTAAATTGATAAAGTATGATTTATTATTTTCGGTATGCCAGGAATAATTTTTATTCATAAATATTTTTAAAAGCTTTTCACTTATTAATTTTTGACATCCAAATATAAATGTATTTATTTTAATTGTTAAAAAACTTAAAAAAATAAATCTTGAAGCAAACACTAATAAAATAAAACTAATTAAAAGTAATATAATTTGTCTATTAGTAAGTTTAATTGATAAAAAATTTTCTAAATATTTAATTATGAAACTATTTTCAGGACTATCTGTAAAAAAAGATATTAAGGGAATTATTATACCTAGACTTAATATTTCAAATATAGATCCAATTAAGATAAAAATAATGATAAAAAATATTTCAACCTTACTAAATCCATAAATCAAATTGAGAATTTTTTTTATCATAGAAGTTTATTTTTTATTATATATGAAAGGTTTAATTTCACTGAATTAAACCATAATATTTAAAATATTTTAAATTAAAACTATTTTTTACTATTGTTTTACATATAATTTATATATTAAAGCAATATAATTTTATGACAAAATCGCTACCTCAAAAAAAAAATATATTACAATTAGTATATTCAGGTTTAGGCGGTACTAGTGCAGTAGCTTTTTCAATTGTAGAGGGATATAAACAGTCCAATAAATTAAATTATGTTTTTTATTTTTTATTTGGTGGAGTAGAAAGCTTATTAAACTCTCACAAGTCAAGTTGTAAGACCTTGAATACAAAATATAATTTTATAAAAAAAAATAATTTTTTATCTTACAATTTTTTAATAATTAAGTTTTTAATTAATAAAAAATTTGATGTAATAATTTCTCATGATTTTCCATTATTAATTTATTTATTTTCCAAATTTATAAATAACACTAAGTTAATTTTTGTTCACCACACTCCTGACACAACTAAGAACATAAAATATTGGTTTATGTATTTAATAAATTCTTATATTGCTGATGAAACTATTGTCGTATCAAAAAGAAAAAGAAATTGTTTTTTTAACAAATTTAATTCTTTTTTTTTATTGAAACCAAAAGTGGTAATAAATGGTATAAACAAAAGTTTTTTTAAGAACAAAAAAATTAAGAAATCTAAATTATATAGAGTTGGTATGGCTGCCAGATTTCACCACCACAAGTATCAAGATCTTTTAATAAAGTTATTTCATAAATATAAAGAATTCTTTTTTAAACATAATATTAATTTATTATTAGCCGGGGACGGACCTACAAAAAAAAAATTAAAAACAAATATTAATAATTACGGGTTGAATAAAATAATATCTTTTCAGGGTAATTTAGATCAAAAGAGTATGAAAAAATGGTTCAATAAACTAAATTTGTATATACATGTAAGTCGAGATGAAACGTCTAGTACTTCAATTTTACAAGCTTTATCTTCAGGACTACCTGTTTTAGCATCAAATGTGGGTGGAAATGGTGGTTTAAGAAAAAAATTTAATAAAATTGATAATATTATCTTGGTTGAAAATAATATTGACAGTATTTTTAAAAAAATGAAAAAAATTTATTTTAATTATAATTTACAAAAAAAAATGTCAATTAGCTCGAGGTTGAGTATTGAGCATTATTTTAATTCCAAAGTTATGTTTGAACAATATTCTAAATTTTTTTAATAAATGAGAATTAGACAATTAATCTTTAAAATTCCAATTAAATATTTACCACATAAGATGTTTAATTTATTTAAATTTTTAGTTTTTAAAAATTTTTCGATTGAAAAATTAAGTTATAAACCCTTGTCTATGGATATAGAACCAACAACAGGTTGTAATTTTCGCTGCACTATGTGTCAAGTTTCTGAGCCAAATTTTAAGGCTTTAAATATGACAATAGAAACATTTCAAAATTTAATTGAACAAAATTTACAACTAATAAAAGTAAAACTACAAGGCATGGGAGAACCTTTTGTTAACAAAAACTTTTTTGAGATGATAAAGATATGTGATGATTACGGTGTGTTTGTTGAAACTATAACCAACGGAAGTTTATTAAATGATAAAATTATTGATCAAATTATTAATTCAAAATCCATTTATAGAGTTTCAGTAAGTATTGATGGTGCTTCAAAAGAAGTATTTGAGAAAATTAGAGTAAAATCAAATTTTGAAAATGTAATTAAAAATATTAAAAATTTATCAAAAAAGAACATTTCAAATAAAAATAAATTGTCTTTGAGAGCAATGGTTTTGCTTCAAAAAAGTAATTATCATCAATTAGAAGAAATAGTAAAATTATGTAAAGAAGTTGGTTTTCATGAGTTAGAAGTACAAGTTCAATTAACAGGCTGGGGAAAAGACGAATGGGAAAATAAAAATAGAGATTCGGATATTCATTTTGATTTTAATAAAAAATCAAACATTCAGTTAATACTTGATAAGTATAATTCAAACATATTTAAAACCAAAATTGTTGAAGAAAATATTTTATCAAAAGACAATAAATGTAGTTATCCATGGCATAATCCATATGTTTCTGCAAATGGAAGTATTGTTTCTTGCTGCATGGTTGCAGATCCTAAAGTAAACAATTATGGAAATATTAATAAAGAAGGTTTTAATCATATTTGGAATTCAAGAGACTACCAGGATTTGAGAAAATCAATAAATAATCATACCTTAAAAGATTTTTGCAAAAACTGTTATAAAGAAAATAGAGAATAAATTGTGAAAATTGGAATTATTGGTGGTGGCTTTTACGGTTGCTATATTGCTAAGAAATTATCTTTAAAACATAAAGTTACAATAATTGACAAGAATGCATCGATATTAATGGAAGCTGCCAAATATAATCAATATAGGTTACATCAAGGCTATCATTATCCCCGAAGTGAAGAAACAATTAAGCAAACTTTTTTAGGATACAAAAAATTTAAGAAAGAGTTTAAGGAATTTATCTATTTTCCAAAACAAAATTATTATTTAATACATAAAAATAGTCAATTATCTTTTAAAAAATATTTGAAAAAATATAAAAATTTTAAATATGAATTAGTTAATCCAAAAAATATCAAATTATTAAAAAACCCTAATAATTATCTGGGATGTATTAATACAAAAGAAGGAGTAATACTTTTAAAAAAATTATTACCTAAATTGAAAGAAAAATTACATAAATGCTGTTCAATTAGAACAAATATAAAAATTGAGAAAATAGACCCAGAACGAGGAATAGTAAAAGATCATAAAGGAAAAGAATTTTTCTTTGATTTAATCATAAATGCGACATATACAAATCCAAATCTTGGTTTGGATATTTCTGATTTATTTCATATTAAATATGAACTTGCCTCTCTTTTAATTCCAAATACTAAAATTTTTAACGTGCCTGGAATTACCATTATGGATGGAAATTTTATTTCTCTTTATCCAAGAGACAAAAATACTTTTAGTATATCTAGCGTGAAGTATACTCCAATAAAAAAATTTATGAGTAAATCTAAATTTTCAAGTTTTTTTGAACAAATAAGAAAAAAATCATTTCAAAAAGAAATTAAAAAAAAAATTTTTTTAGATGCTCAAGAGTATTTAAATCTTAACCTTGATTTTGAAAATTCAAATCTGGAATTTGCTTTTAAAACAAAATTTAAAGATGATGTAAACGACATTAGAACAGCAAATATTAAATTTAATAAAAAAGTTATAAGTATTTTATCTGGTAAATTGGATGCTGCTCCCGATATAACTGATCAAATAATAAATTATCTTAAAAAAAATTTTTAATTACTTTGATACTGAATTTATAATATGCATATACTTCACTTAATTACATCAATTAACAAGGGAGGTGCAGAAAATCATCTATTCTATCTAGCAAAAGAACAAATAAAAAATAACAAAGTTTCAGTTATTTATTTTAAAGGAGATGGTTATTGGAAATCCAATTATAATAGACTAGGTATTAAAACTATAAATCTTTCTAAGCAAGGTTCTTCCCTTTTTGATAATATAAAAAAAATTCTTTTTGTTAGAAATTTTATTTCCAAAGAAAAAGTTAATATCGCCCATGCTCATTTACCACACATGGAAATTTTAATGTTTTTTGTTCTATTATTCAAGAAATTCGATATTAAGTATTTTATTACAAAACATGTCGATAATAATTTTTTAGGTGGTTCAAGGTATAAAAGCAAATCAATCTTGGCTAGCTTTATAGATTATTTGTTAACAAATAAGGCAACTTCAATAATCTGTATATCAAAAGCAGTAAAAGAATATTATGTTCAATCTTTTTTAAGTCATAACAAAAATAAATATAAATTAGTCTATTATGGAATAGATAGTTCTTGTTTAAAATTCTTAAAAAGTAAAAAAGAAAATTATCAAATACCAAAAAATAAAATTATTTTTGGTTCAATTGGTAGACTTGTAAAACAAAAAAACTACGAACATATCTTAAGAAGTTTTAAAGAATTTACTAAAATAAATAAAACTAGTGCCGTCCTTGTTATAGCTGGTAGTGGACCAGAAGAAAAAAAGTTAAAAAATTTATCCATTAAGCTTGGAATTAATAAGAAGGTAATTTGGCTTGGTTTTGTTAACGATATAGGTAAGTTTTTAAAAAAAATAGACATATTTTGTATGAATTCAAATTGGGAAGGTTTAGGTTTAGTTTTATTAGAGGCAATGTACTTTAAAAAACCAATTATTGCTCCAAGGATAAGTGCAATTCCTGAAGTAATTGTTAATAACTTTAATGGTTATTTAGTCAAACCAAATAACGTAAGAAGTTATTCTCTGGCTATGTCTAAAATTATAGATAAAAAGATAAGTAAAAAATTTTCAAAAAACTCAAAAATTGTTCTAAATGAAAATTTTGATTATATTAAAATGGTAACAAAAATAAAAAAGATTTATTTGACCTAAATTTTAGTTATTTGAGTTAAAATAAATTAATTCGGTATCTAGTTAAAATAAAAGAAAATAAATGTGTGGCATAGCCGGTTTTATAAATAAAAAAAACGAATTCAATGAATCAGAAATTGAAAGAGTTTTAAATTCTTTCAAATTTAATCTTAAACACAGAGGTCCAGACAGTGATGGTATTTGGAAAGATAATGATGATAAAATTTATTTTGCACATACTAGGTTGTCTATAAATGATTTAAGTGAGAAAGGTTCTCAACCCATGAAATCAAAGAATAATAGTTTTGTTTTAGTATTTAATGGTGAAATATATAATCATTGGAATATTCGAAAAAGTTTTTTAAATAAATTTAATATTAATTGGGAAGGCACATCAGACACAGAAACACTTTTAAAATCCATTGAATTTCTTGGAATTGAAAAAAGTTTAAATTTACTGGAGGGAATGTTTGCGTTTGCTTTTTATGATAAGTTAAAAAAAAAACTTTACTTGGCTAGGGACAAGTTTGGGGAAAAACCATTATTTTATGGGGTTGTCAATAATAGTTTTGTCTTTGGTTCTGAATTGAAAATTTTTAGTCGTTTTCCAAATTTTAAAAAAAAAATTTCCACTGATGCTTTAAGTTTATTTCTAAAATATTCTTACGTACCAGAACCATATTCAATATACGAAAAAGTTTTTAAGGTTAGACCAGGTGAATATTTAGAAATTAATTTAAATGAAGTTAATATAAATAATGATTTAAGTACTAATAATCTAAAAAAATTCAATTGGTATAAACCTGTATATAGTTTACAGGATAGTCAAAATGAAAAAACTTTAATTGATAAACTAGATAAAATTTTAATAGATTCCGTTGAGGAATCTTTAATATCAGATGTTGAGGTAGGTTCATTTTTATCTGGAGGTTTAGACTCATCTATTATTTCTTCCATAACACAAAAATTATCCAAAAAAAAAGTTAAAACATTTTCAATATGCTTTGATGATGAAAATTACAATGAACAAAAATATTCTCAAATTGTTTCAAAAAATATTAATTCAGATCATAGAGAACTTGTTTTAAATTCTTCAAATATATTTAACTATGTTGATAAATTATGTGATGTGTATGACGAACCTTTTGCTGATAGTTCACAAATACCTACTTTACTAATATCTGAATATGCATCAAAGGAAGTTAAAGTTTGTTTAACAGGAGACGGCGCAGATGAATTATTCGGAGGTTATAACAGGTATTTATATACAAATAAAATATTAAATAATTCTAAATACATACCACAAATTTTTAAAAATTTAACTTCATCTGTAATTAATAATACTGATTATAAATATTTATCAAATATATCTTATCTTTTAAGAAAAATTAGAGTTTTAAATATTCCTCAGCTTGATGAAAAAATTCAAAAATTTGGAAGAATTTTTAATAATTCAAATGATTTAATAAATATTTATTTAAATCTAATTGAAGTCTCTAGTAATAAAAATCTACCAATATTTAACTATACTGAAAGAAGTAAAATTTTCTTAAATGAAAAAAAATCTTTAATAGAAAGTAAATCAAATCAAAGTTTACAAGATTTACTTGATCTTGATCAAACACTTTATTTGACTGGTGACATACTTCATAAAGTTGATCGTGCGGCTATGAATTTTGGTTTAGAGACCAGGCTTCCTTATTTAAATTCCAAGGTTGTAAATTTCGCAAATGCGATTGATTTAAATTTAAAAATAAATAAAAAAGGTAACAAATATATCTTAAAAGAATTAGCTAAAAAACATATTCCAAGTAAAATTATAAATAGAAGCAAAATGGGTTTTAGCGTTCCTTTAGATAAGTGGATTAATAGTGACTTTAAAAATATTTCTAGAGAAATAAATTTAAACAAAGAATTTCTAATCAATACAGGATTTGATTATGAAGCGATACAAAAATATTTGAATGAGCATTCATTAAATAAAAAAAATTGGAGTCATTTACTTTGGAATCTGATTATTTTTAATAAATGGGCTTCGAAATATATACTATAATTAATATTTATCTATGATTCATATAGAGATGGTATTATTTTATAAATTTTGATCATGCAAAATATTTTAAAAATTGTAATACCTTCTATACCTTTTTTATTTATTTTTAGTATTTTTTTTTTAGAAGTTGGCCTTTTAATTATAACTTTGACCGGCTTGTTTCTAATTTTTAAAAACAAAAATTTTGAGCTATTTAATAATTATTTTTTTAAAATTATAATATGTTTTAGTATATATTTATTTCTATCAAGTATTTTTATTCACGAAATAAAAGATGGATATAAATATTCTTATTTTTATTCAAGATATATAATTTACATAGTAATTATTTCATATTTTATTGATAGGTTTAATTTAAAAAATATTTTCTTAAAATCTTTTTTAATAGCTAATTTACTTTTAATATTTGATGCTTTATTTCAGTTTAGTTTTGGTTTTAATATAATTGGTCTTAAAACCCTTGACATTTATAGAGTATCTAGTTTTTTTGGTGATGAATTGATTCTAGGAGGATTTATTCTTAGGATATCACCTCTTGTTTTTGCATTTTTTTTTATTTCAAGAACTGAATATCTCACTACTAATAATAAGGGTGTTTTATATATTTTTCCATTATTAATTATTTTAAATTTAATTGTGATTTTGATTTCAGGCGAGAGAGCAGCTTTATTTTTGTATATTTTGTTCTGTTTCTACTTATTTGTTTTTTTAAAATTTAAAAAAAGATTCAAGTTTATTTTTTTAGCTGCTCTAATATTTTTTAGTTCTACAATTGTCTTATCCAATAAAAATATTTATGAAAGAATTATCAATAAAACAATCTTTGAGGTATTTGGATATAATAAGTTCACAGAAAAATATTACGTTATTGAAGAATTAATAACTAAAGATTATTATAAAAATAATTGCGATAAAGAAAATAAAAAAAATATTTCTGAAAAATGTAAAAATAAAAAAAAAATATTTTTATTTTCTCCAACACATAACAACTATTATTTAACAAGTATCAATATTTTTTTAGATCATAAAATTTTTGGATCTGGACCAAAATCTTTTAGGATTTTATGTTCAGAAGATAAATATATGATAAACAAATATAGTTGTGCAACTCATACGCATAATTATTATATTCAGCTAATTTCTGAAACTGGAATTATAGGATTTCTATTTATTTTACTATTTTATTCTTATTTTTTGATATTGTTGCGGAAAGTATTAATCAATCAAAATCTCTCAAATAATCAGCATAATTTTTATATAATTTTATTAGGTGGATTATTAATAAATTTTTTTCCAATAATTCCAACTGGTAATTTTTTTAATAACTGGTTAAGCTTACTGATTTACATGCCTATAAGTTTATTGATAATCAAAGATAGCAATGCCATTAGAAATTAGTTTTATAGTTTTTCTTATAGTTATAAATTTAGTAATTATTTTAAATTACAAGTATTTAACTAACAAAATAAACGTACTTGATTTTCCAAATGAGAAAAGAAAAATTCACTCAAATCCAACCCCAATATTTGGTGGAATTATTGTTTTTATAAATATTATATTTTTTTTACTATTTTTCTTTTTTTTTAAATTTGAAATACTCTTAGACTCTTTTTTATTATCTGAATTAAAAAGTTTATTTTACTTTTTTATAATAATTTCATCAATTTTCATAATTGGATTATATGACGATAAATATACAATTAAAGGAATAAATAGAATTATTTTGTTAACACTATTTATTTATTTTTCAATTGTTATTGATTTAAATCTTGAAATTAATGAGTTAATTTTTAATTTGAATAATACAGTAATTCCTTTTGAGAAAGGTGCAAGGATATTCCCAACAATATGTTTTTTAGTTTTAATTGTATCTTGTAATATGGGTGATGGAATAAATTTACAATCATTCCTTTTTAATTTTTTTACTTTTTTAGGTTTATATTTTATTACTGAAAACTTATTCATTATTGTTTTACTTATTTCTCTCGTTTCTTTTGGAATTTTAAATTTCAATGGAAAAATATTTTTAGGTGACTCAGGTTCATATTTGCTAAGCTTTTTTTTAGGATTCTATTTTATAAAATATTATAATTATAATTATATTGATAATGTAGAAGTTACTATTTTATTTCTATTATTTCCTATTATGGACGCTTCAAGATGTATCTTTACGAGATTGTTAAATGGTAGAAGTATTATTTCTGCAGATAATATTCATTTGCATTATTTACTGCTAAATAAAATTGATTATAAAAAAACAATTTTATTAATGTCTTTTTTCTATTTAGGACCTTTTGTTTTTTATGTCTTGAATTTTAATTATTATTTATTTTTTGTAATATCTATTACGCTTTATATATTTCTATTTTTAAAGTTTAAATCTTAAAATAATTTTTGTACCAATTTATGAAATTCTTAATACCTATTTTATGAGGTGTAGGTCTTTTTTGATTTATCCATTTTTTTAAAACTTTGTTAGATGCAACAGTTGATTTGACATCACCAAGTTGAATTGGTTTATAAGTAATTTTTGCTTTTTGATTTAAGGATTTTTCTATAATTTTAATAAAATTTTTTAATTTTATACTTTTATTATTTCCAATATTAAAAATACGGAACTTACAATCGCTTATATTCGGAAGAGGTTGTCCAGGTTTAAAACTTTTTTCAATAGAAGGCTTTTTAATGAAAATTTTATAAAGCGCGTCAACCGCATCATCTATATAGGTAAAATCTCTGTGCATATTTCCATTATTATAAACTTCAATTTTTTTTCCAGATATAATATTTTTTGTAAATTTAAAAAGAGCCATGTCTGGTCTTCCAAATGGTCCATAAACAGTAAAAAATCTTATACCGGTTGTTGCGAGTCCAAAAAGCTTACTATAAGTGTGAGCCATTAATTCGTTAGTTTTTTTAGTTGTCGCATAAATACTAATTGGATGGTTCACACCATGTTTCTCAGAAAATGGATAAATTTTGTTATTTCCATAAACACTTGAACTACTTGCATATATTAAATGATTAATCTTAAATTTTTTTGAGAATTCTAAAATGTTCAAAAAAACATCTATATTATTTTCTAAATATTCTTTTGGTTTTTCTAATGAATATCTCACACCAGCTTGAGCAGCTAGATGTATGATTTTATCAAATTTTTTTTTTTTATAAATATATTCAAGAACTTTTTTTTGTCTTAAATCTCTTTTAAAAAAAAAAAATTTTTTGTTTTTTGATAAGTAGCTTATTCTATTTTTTTTTAATTTTACATCGTAGTAATTATTTAAGTTATCAATTCCACAAACAGTGTATTTATTTTTTAATAGTTTATCAGCTATATGCATTCCAATGAAACCAGCGCATCCAGTTATTAATACAGTTTTAGAACGCATGATTATTTAAATTGTTTTTATAAAATTTACCAATTTTCTTAGTAGATAAGTATTCATAGAAAAAAAAATAATAATTGTTAAAATATTAAAGCATATAATTAATAGTAGTATATAAACTTTATAAGAAATCTTGTTATAAACGTGTTCAGTTTTTATTACTTTATAAGGAATTCCTTCTAATTTTTTTTGTAATAGACTTATGTCCATTGTTCTTGAAAACTGTGTTGCGTAGTAAATTTCAGAGTGAATTGCATTTGTTACACTATCTTCATCCAAAAAATAAAATTTTACGTTTTTTTCAACAAGTTTGTTCAATATAAAATCTTTCGATGAGAGATTGTCAACAGTTGTATAAAAATTTTTATTATTTTCTAATTTACCGACAAAATATTCTTTTCCTAATCCAATTTTATTTATTTCATTAAGGTTTAATAAATTCAAAAAATCTGAAAAATCAATTTGTTCAAAATTTTTATAACTTATGTCTTTTTCTTTTAAAAAGTTTGAAGAAAATTCTTCAATTTCAAAATTTTTCTTATCTATTGCATTTTTAACATAATTGTGAAAGTCAATAGTAGTTAAATTTAAAATGTTATTAAAACATTTTTCGTTTTCATCCGTATTGTTATTTATAATTTCGATTTGAAAAATCCCAGTGCTTCCATCATAATTTAATGATATTGGTCTTATATTATCAATTGTTGGTATTTTGCATATATCTGAATTACCTTCACTCGCATTACGGATTGAATCAACAAGTTTATTAATACTTTGATTAAAATTATAAAATGTATGATTAAATTCGCCAATTATAAAATAATCAGATTCAAATGAAACTTTGGATTGAACACGAGCATCGATATTATCATAGGTTAATTTAGATATATAATATCCAGTTATAGAGAAAATTATTATTAGTATAATAATTTGAATATATTGTTTTTGTGTCATTTTAATTTATTAAACTTAAATAATCTTAAATTGACACATAGTCAATAATACTTAAGTTAAAGTGAATGTTACACTGGTTTGGACCAACTTTCCCTATTGATTTAATTTATGGCATATTAAATTTTTTAGTAGCATTTATTATAATATCCATAATTGGACTGAGATTAAACACAGATCCAAAACAATTATTATTAATATTGGTGACTTTATTATTTCCTTTTTTAATAAATGGAATGTTGATTGATTGGCATTTTATTCCAGACCAAAGTAAGTATCTGAAAGATACAATTGCTTTTAGAAGTTTTGATTTTGGTGCAATTGATCATAGGCCTTCAATTTATATACCTTCTTTAATATTAGCTTTAACACCACTTCCATTTTTAGAAACATTTAACGATTTGGGTTTTGCAAATAGATTAATCATGTCACTTTTTATTATGTTTTTAATAAATAAACAAACTCCAAAATTAATCACTTATTACTTGATACTTTCTCCAACAATTTTATTTTATACTTCGACAGGACTTAAAGAAACAATAGTAATCATACTAACAACAATTTCTTTCTATTTAATACTAAAAGAAAAACTTTTAACTGCTTTATTACCAATAATTTTACTTATATTATCTAAAAAGCAAAATGGTTATTTAGTTTTATTAGTTTATTTAGGATATTTATATTTTTTTAAAATAAATTTTCAGGGAAAAAAAATTTTAAGTTATTTTTTATTTTTTAATGTATTTATTTTATTATTTATTTTTAATAACTTTGTTATAGATAATATTAATTATTTTAGATTTAACTTTTTTGTAGAAAATGGTGGAAAAGACTATTATTTTAATAGTGTAAGCAGTGTAATAGATTTATTTTTAAAAACAATTTTAGGGAGTGTATTATTTTTATTATCACCCTTGCCAGATGTTTCCTCAATTTTTAAAATTTCAATATTAGGTGAAAATCTTTTAGTCTTATTTTTTATGGTAAGATATATTTTATTATTATTTAAACTAGATAATAAAAAAGCATTATTTTGGATATTAAGTTTTTTAGTGTTTATATCAATGTATGGTTTGACAATTTTTAATCATGGTACTATTTCAAGGTATAAAATTTCTTTTATGATCCCATACCTTTTTGTTTTTATTTATTTAACCAAACAACTTCAAAGAAGATGAAAAAAAAAATTTTATTCATATCAAATCACGCTTCTTTTTTTGTTTCACATAGAATTAATTTGTATGAGGAAGCATTAAAAAGATTCTATGAATTTTACTTAATTTTTGGGTCTGGTGCTTCAAAAGTAATGGAAAAAAATGCTTTAATTTACATAAAAAAAAAAAAAATTAAATTTAGTAGATTAACTTTTTCAAATAATAATTTTTCAATAAATGATTTTGTTTCATTACTTAGTGTGATTTTTTTTATTAGAAAATTTAACCCAAATATTGTTCATAGTGCATCCCCTAAAGCAAATATATACGCAGGAATTTCTGCTTTTTTATTCAAAAAAATATTATTAGTAATTTCTTTTTCTGGTATGGGATATCTCTTTACACAAAAAAAATTAGACATAATTACAATCTTTAAAAAAATTTTATTTAAATTTTTATTAAAATTTATTTTTTTAAAAAAAAAAAAAGAAAATAATTGTCCAAAATAAACATGACTATAAATTTTTAATTAATAACTTTAATCTTAAAGTAAAAGATATCATATTGATTAAAGGAGGGTCGGGTATTTACTTGGAAAAATATAAAAAAATTAAAAAAAAGAAAAGTAAAAATATAATAATGGTCTCAAGAATATTGAAAAATAAAGGAATTATTGAATTTTGTAAGGCCGCAGAATTATTGAAAAAAAAATATCCAGAATGGAAGTTTATTCTTATCGGTACTAAAGATTATTTGAGTCCAGATACAATAGATGATCAAATAATTAATTATTATGTAAAAAATAAAATTATAAAGCTATTAGGTTATAAAAAAAATATAATTAATATTTTAAGTTCTTCAGAAATCTTTTGTCTACCATCTTATAGAGAGGGAATGCCAAAAGCTACTTTAGAGGCTTTAGCAGCCGGTGTACCAGTTGTTACCTCCGACGCTGTAGGTTGTAGAGAGTCAATTATAAATAATTATAATGGATATATTTGCAAAACAGGAAGCTATCTTAGTTTAGCAAACAAAATAGAAAAATTAATATTAGATCCAAAAAAAAGAAAAATTTTTTCAAAAAACGCAATTAATTTTGCTAGAAGAAACTTTTCAATTAAAGATATAACTAATAAAATTTATAATATATATGAGAAAAATTGATGAAAAAAAAATTGATACTTATCTCATTAAATGAACTTAATTTTGATATTTTAAAAAAATATCTAGCTAAATATAATTTAAAAAATTTCAAAAAAATAATAGATAGAATTGCTGAAACAGAAAGTGAAAAAGAGTATGAAAAATTGGAGCCATGGATTCAGTGGCCTTCTGTATATACTGGACTAAAAGCAGATGACCATAAAATTTTTAGATTAGGTGATATTACAAAATTTAAAGGCTCCACTTTCTTTAATGATTTAGAGAATTTAGGATTTAAAATTGGTGCTGTATCACCAATGAATATGAAAAATAATTTTAAAAATCCTCTGTACTTTATTCCAGATCCATGGACTAAAACAAATCCAGATAAAAATTTTTGGACAAATTTAGTTTCTAAAACAATATCAAAAATTGTTATAAAAAATTCTGAAAATAAAATAAACATTTTAGATTTTACAAAATTAATTTTAATTTTTTTTAAATTCGCAAATGTTAAAAATTATTTTCAATACGTAAACTATTTCTTTACAAGTTTTTTTTACAAATGGAGAAAAGCTTTATTTTTGGATCTCCTTTTAAATGATATTCATTTATCTTTAATAAAAAAAAAAAACCCACATTTTTCAAATATATTTTTTAATGGTATAGCTCATATACAACACCATTATTTTTTTAATTCTTCCGAAGTTAATCAAAATAAGAAAATTGAAAATCCTAAATGGTATGTAGGCAACAAAAAAGACCCAATCAAAGAAGCTTTTTTTTTATATGATAATATTCTTAAAAGTTATATTGAAAATAGAGATTATGCCATAGTAATTGCGACAGGCCTAACTCAAATCCCTTACGATACAATCAAATTTTATTATAAAATTAAAAATCATCCTGAATTTTTTTCCTTATTGGATATTAATTGTAAAAATATTCAAGAATTGATGTCAAGAGATTTTATTATTAATTTTGAGAGCCAGGAACAAAAAAACTTTGCTCATGAAAAACTAATTAATATAAAACTAAATGAAATTAATTTATTTAAAATAGAAAATAGGGAAAATGACCTGTTCGTAACTTTTGTATATCCCAATGAAATATTAAATTCTGATAAAATTTTTTATAATAATAAAAATATTAATATTAAAAAATTTGTTTCTTTTGTAGCAATAAAAAATGGTATGCATTTTGGTAAAGGTTTTTATTATGATAATTTTTCAATTAACAAAGTAAACAATATATCTATTACAGAAATTAAAAGTAAAATTATGAAATATTTTATAAATAATGAAAATTAAAAAAATTGCAGTTATAGGTTTAGGATATGTAGGTCTTCCACTTGCTATTGCTTTTCAAAAAAATTTTGAAGTTATTGGTTATGATTTAAGTAAAAAAAGAATTAAAGAACTTACAAAAAATATAGATACTACTTATGAAATTTCTTCTAAAATTTTAAAAAAAACAAAAAAAATTTTTTTCACTTCTAACCAAAATTCTTTACGTGATTGCGATGTATTTGTAATAACAGTGCCTACTCCAATAAATAAGAAAAATTTGCCAGATTTACGGTCTTTAAAATCTGCAACTAAATTGGTCGGTAAAAATCTAAAAAAAGGTGGAATTGTAATTTATGAATCTACTACATATCCGGGATGTACTGAGGAAGTTTGTATTCCAATTCTAGAAAAAAATTCTAAATTAAAAATTAATGAGGATTTTGGATGTGGTTATTCTCCAGAAAGAATTAATCCTGGTGACAAGAAAAAGAAACTTGATAAGATAAATAAACTTGTATCTGCATCAAATCAAATTTATCTAATCAAAGTTTATCAGATTTATAGAAAATCAATTAAAAGCAAAGTTATTAAAGTCAATTCTATAAAAATTGCTGAGGGAGCAAAAATTATTGAAAATACTCAGAGAGATCTAAATATTGCTTTAATTAACGAACTTTCAATAATATTTAAAAAATTAAATATAAATTTTTTTGATATCTTAAGTGCAGCTAGTACTAAATGGAATTTTTTACCATTTGAACCAGGTCTTGTGGGAGGCCATTGCATAGGAGTAGATCCATATTATCTAGCTTTTAAATCTAAATCTATAGGGTATGAGCCCAAAATTCTTTTGGCTGGAAGAAAATTAAATGATTCAATGTCATATTATTTAAGCAAATTAATTTTAAAATTATTAAATAACTTTAATAATCCTAAAATATTAATAATGGGACTATCATTTAAAGAAAATGTACCCGATATTAGAAATTCAAAAAGTTTTGATTTAATTAATAATCTTAAAAAGCAAAAGGTTAAAGTAGATTGTTACGATAATATGGTTAATCACAAAGATGTTTATCAACAATATAAAATACGACCAATTAAAAATTTAAAAAATAATAATTATAATATTGTAGTGATATTAGTAAAACATAGAAGTTTTATTTTAAAAAAAAATAAGATCAGATCAATTTTAAAAAAAAATGGAATAATTTATGATTTTAAAAATATTTTTAATACGAATAAAATAATTTTAAAAAAATGAAAAAAATTTATAATTTGATTTGTTTCCTTTATAGCAATTTTTGTTTTCTGCTAGAAATTTCTTTTTTAAAAAAAAAAAATTACAATAAAAATAGTCAAGTTGAAATTAATGGATTCCATAAATTTCAAATAAATTATAAAAATTTATTTTTTGAAAGTGATTTCACAATTGTTGATGTAAACAAATATTATAAGAGACATATAATTTCAGAGGAAAAAATTTTTAAATTTATAAAGAATTTATTTTTAGATAATGATCTTGCAAATAAAATTTCAAATGACACAGGTTATAATTTTAGTATTGATTTTATAACTGCGTACGAAACTTTCCCTATAAATTTTGAGGACCAACAAGAGGGATGGTATGCAAATCACCCACATATAGACAAACCTTTTAGTAAAAATACTTACAAACTTATAATTCCAATGGAAAAAATATCTGAACAAAAAGGATCAATGAAAATTTTGAATAAAAAAGACTCTTTAAATTATGAAAGTAAAATTCTAGATAAATTTCAAAATGCAAATTTGGATATTAATGAAGTATTAATATTTAATCCAAACCAATGTTATCATTATGCTGGTATACCTAAAAATGGTAATAGTAGAAAGCAGATTATGATACAGTTAAATCCTTCTAAAACGTGGAAAGTTAATAAAGATATACATAAATTACAAAATAAAGTTGAACCTAAATTTCCTCATTTTTCATATTTATTTCTAAATAAAACTAATTTAGATTCATTAAATATCAGCCTCTAAAAACTAGTAGCTAAATTTATATGAAAATAAGTATTATAATTACATCTTATAATTCAGAAAAATTCTTAAAATACTCAATACAATCAGTATTAGATCAATCTTACAAAAACTTTGAATTAATTATTGTTGATGATTTATCTACAGATAAAAGTAGAAAAATTATTAAAGAATTTTTAAAAAAAGATAGAAGAATTAAATATTTTTTCCAAAAAAAAAATTCTGGCACAGCATCAATCCCAAGAAATAAGGGTGCAGAAATTGCAAAAGGTGACTTTATTTGTTTTTTAGACGCAGATGATATCTGGCATGAAGACAAGTTAAAAATTCAATTAAATTTTTTAAAAAAAAATCACTTGGTTTCATTTACGGGTTGCAAATTTGTTAAAGATGATGGAAATAAATATTCAAATGTATTTGAGGATTATTTTAGAAAAAGGTTGCAGAAGAAAATTTTCAAATCCGGATTAAATGGATTGTTTGCTTATAACCCAGCAATTTTATCATCAATATTAATTCAAAGAAGATTATTTTTAAAATATAAATTTAATGAAACAAAAAGTGTTGTAGGAGTTGAAGATTTAGAGTTGTGGTTAAGACTGTTCTTTGATTTAAAAAGAAAAAATATTTATTTTTTAGAGGACCCGCTTGTGTATATTAGGAGAACGCCTAATAGCCTCAATATAAATTATACTCAAGCATCATTGCGTAATACTTACTGTATTTTAAAATTTTTTTTAGAAAAAAAAATATTTAATCAATTTAAACCTTTTTTATTTGGAATTATTATTAGAAGTATAAAAAACTTAATTAAAATTTCTGAAAATGCTTTAAAAAAAAATATTTTATATATATTTTTTATTGCGTCATTTATTTATATTTCAATATTTCATTCTCCTTTATTTTGGTTTATCGGAAATAATCTTGTGACTTATGATGATCCAAAATTAACAAAAAACCTTATAATATTATCAGGAAATGGCAGTGCGGATTATATAAATACAGGTTACCAAAGAAGATATTTGGATACTAAAATTCTTTTAGAAAAAAATACTTTTGATCAAATTTTTTTGATGGGTAGAAAGCAAGAAATAGAAGAAAATGAAATTCTTAAGTCTTTATTAACTTTTGATGGAATTGAAAAGGAAAATATATTTTTAATTAATAAAACATTTAGGAATTCAAAAGAAAATATATCACAACTTAAAAATATACTTATTTCTAAAGGAATTAATGAAGCGAATTTTCTTACATCACCATATCATACTAAAAGATCAAGATTGTTATGGAATAAGTATAATGATGAGATAAATATTTATATAACTAAGAACATAAATAATCCCAAAAATGAAATTAAATGGAGTTATAATTACAAGGAAGTAAAAGTAATTGTTTATGAAATGATGGCACTTTTTTATAACAAATTAAGAGGTTGGTTATGAGAATTGTCATTTCTGGGGGGTTAGGCTTTATTGGATCAAATTTCATTTCCAAAGCATTAAAAAAAAATTATAAAATTTACAATATTGATAAGGAAAGTTATGCAAGTAATAAGAATTTACTAAAAATATTTAATAAAAATAAAAATTTTAAACATAAAAAATTAGATATAGTAAATTTTAAATTATTAAGATCCTACGTTCTTAAAATCAAACCAGATTTAATAATTAATTTTGCTGCAGAAAGTCACGTAGATAATTCAATAAATTCACCAAAAAAATTTATTAACTCAAATATTTTCGGAACATATAATTTGTTAGAAATTGCCAGATTAGTATTTTCCAAAAAAAAAAAATTTAAGTACATTCAAATTTCTACCGATGAAGTATATGGTGATTTAAAATTAAGTGATAAATCAAAATTTAATGAAAAAACTGCATACAATCCAAGCTCTCCTTATTCTGCAAGTAAGGCTTCCGCGGATTTGCTTGTAAAGGCTTGGGGCAGAACTTTTAAATTGCCAATAATAATTACCAATTCAAGCAATAATTTTGGTTATTATCAGAATAAAGAAAAGTTAATCCCAAAAACTATATTAAGTATTTTAAAAGGGAAAAAAATTCCAATTTTTACAAGTGGAAACCAAGTAAGAAACTGGATCTTTGTTGAGGATAATGTAAATGCTATTTTTAAAATTATTAAAAAAGGTGTTATTGGTGAGTCTTATAATATTGGCTCAAAAACTGAACTTTCAAATATTAAATTAGTTAAATTAATTTGTTATGAATTAAGCAAATATAAAAATTATACTTACCAAAGAAATTTAGGTTTAATTAAACATGTTCGAGATCGGCCAGGTCATGATAAAAAATATAGTATAAATGTAAAGAAATTAAAAAAATTAGGCTGGGTGGAAAGAGCCGATTTTAAAAAAGCCATTAAAAAAACTATAAAATGGTATGTAGAAAATAAAAATGAGTATTAAGAAAGCTGTTATAATCGCAGGTGGATCAGGATCCAGGTTGAGTCCTATAACAAATCAAATTTCCAAACAATTATTACCAGTTTATGACAAACCAATGATTTATTATCCTCTTTCAATTGTTATGTTATTAAAAATTCGACAGATTCAAATTGTAACTACTGCTGAAAGTAATAAATTTTTTAAAGATTTGTTAGGTAACGGGAAAAAATTTGGAATAAAATTAACTTATAAGATTCAAAAAAAACCAAGAGGAATAGCACATGCTTTAAAATTATGTAAAAAATTTATAAATAAAGAAAATGTTTGTGTAATTTTAGGAGACAATATCTTTTATGGTCAGTCACTTATAGAAAATATTAATAATTCAATAAAATTATTTAGTGGAGCAACTATATTTGGCTACTTCATGAAAAACCCAAATAAATATGGAGTTATAAAATTAAACAAAAAAAATAATCCACATAAAATTATAGAGAAACCATCTAAATTTATATCAAATTATGCGATACCTGGATTATATTTTTTTGATCACAACTTATTAAAATTCGCAAAAAATATAAAACCATCTAAAAGAAACGAACTGGAGATTGTGGATATATTAAATCAGTATTTAAAATTAAAAAAATTAAATCTTAAAATATTTGGTAGAGGTTTAGCATGGCTCGATACAGGTAACGCAGAAAATTTACTAACGGCCTCAAACTTTATAAGAACAATTGAAGAGAGGCAGGGAATCAAAGTAGCTTGTTTAGAAGAAATTTCTTTAAATAATAACTGGGTCACAAAAAAATTTCTTAAAAGAAACATTAAAAGTTATAAAAATTCAACCTATTATCAATATATTAAAACATTGATAAAATAATGAAAATTTTAAATAAATTTTTTGATAAAGTTATTATATTTGAAATTAAAAAATTTAAGGATAAAAGAGGTGAATTTTTTGAAACATTTAATCAAAGATTTTTTAAAAAAAAATTTAATTTTGATGCTGTCTCAATTAATAAGAAAAACGTATTTAGAGGATTACATTATCAGACAAAAAATCAACAGGCAAAAATTGTAAATGTTTTAGAAGGAAAAATTATTGATATTATTGTCGATGTCAGAAAAAAATCAAAATCTTATTTAAGTAATAAAAAAATTATTTTAAGTGATAAAAATAATAAATGTATTTATATCCCAGAGGGTTTTGCTCATGGTTTTTTTGTTTTGTCAAAGAAAGCAATAATATCATATAAAATTTCAAAAAATTATAATAAAAAATTTGAAAAAACTTTATATTGGAATGATGAAAAATTAAAAATTAATTTACCTAAGAAATTAACCAATAAAATTATTACATCAAGAAAAGATAGTGGGATCAAAAAATAAAATATTATTAACTGGTGGAGATGGTCAATTAGCAAAAACTATTATTTTTAATTTAGGAAAAAATTATAATATAAAAAGTTATCCTAAGAAAAAAATAGATATTTCAAAATTAAAAGATTTTAAAAAATTTGACAAAAAAAATTGTAAAATAATGATTAATACAGCAGCTTACAATGATGTAGAAGGAGCGGAAAAAAATAAAACAATTTCTGATAAAATGAACTATTTATCCTTAATAAATTTGAAAAAATTTTGTGATTTAAATAATATTTTTTTAATACATTTTTCAACAGATTATGTTTTTGATGGAAAAAATAAAAATCCTTACAAAGAAAATTCAGTCACAAACCCTATTAATCAATATGGAAAATCTAAAGCTAAAGGAGAAAAAGCTTTATTAAGTTCAAAAAAAAATAATTTTATTATAATTAGATTGAGCTGGGTTTATAGTAAAATTGGGCATAATTTTTTTACAAAAATAGTTAAATTAATAAAAAAAAACAAAAATTTAAAAGTTGTTAATGACCAATTTGGAGTACCAACTTCAACAAATTTTGTTGTTAAATATCTTAATGAAATAATTCAAATTATTTTGAAAAAACAGAAAACACCAAAAATCCTTCATCTTGTCCCCAAAGGTTCTACAAACTGGTATGATTTTTCAATTAAAATTCAGAAATCAAAATTCTTAAATAATAAAAAAAAAATTCATGTAAAATTATCCCATGTAAGTCTAATTTTAAGAATAAAGCCAAAAGACCGCTATTTTCAGTATTAAATTCAGAAAAGATTGAAAAAAAGTTAGGGAAAAAATTTAAACATTGGAATTATTATTTTAATAAAGATTATTTATAAAATGAAAAATTGTGCTTATTGTAATGGAAAACTAATAAACTTAATAAATCTAAAAGGTATACCCGTTGTAAATAGCTTAACTCAAAAAATAACTAAAAAAAAAAATTAAAACCAAGTTATCTATTTGTGCCAAATGTAAATTGTTTCAACACGAAAATATTGTATCAAAAAGAAAATTATTTAATAAAAATTACCCATATATCTCATCAAGTTCAAAAGAATTAATTAAACATTTTAAATATATTAAAAATAAAATTAATTTTAATAAAAAAAATTTTTTTGTTGAGATTGGATCAAACGATGGATCTTTTTTAAAAAATATAAATAAAAAAAGAGTTAAATGTTTGGGGATAGATCCATCTAAAATTGCATGTGATTATGCAAGAAAAAAAAAATTAAATGTTATCAATGATTTTTTTTCAAAAAGGTTGGCTAAAAATATAGTAAAACAACATGGTCAAGCAGATATTATATTTTCAGCTAACACCTTGGCGCATGTAGAAAATTTGAAAGATGTTTTAGAGGGAGTCGATATATTATTATCTGAAGAAGGAGAACTGTATATAGAAAATATTTATCTTCACACATTAATTGAAAAAAATTTATTCGATCAATTATATCATGAGCATATTTATACTTATTCTGTGGAGTCAATTAATAATATTTTTTCAAAATACAACTTATTCATTGATAAAATAAATTTTAATAAAATGCAGGGTGGATCGTTCTTAATTAAATTAACGAGAAAAAATAAAAATAAAAAAAAAATTCAAGATATAATTAAAAAGGAAAACAATAAATCTTTTTTCAAAATTAACAAAAAATTAAAAATTAATAAAAGAATAGAAAGTGCAATTTACAATTTTAAGAGATTAATTTTTAAAATAAAAAAAAATAATAATATATTTACTGGTTATGGAGCCTCGGCAAAATCTGTAATGTTAATTAACTTACTTGGTTTAACTAAAAAAGATTTAAAATTTGTAGTAGATAATACCAAAACAAAGCAAAACAAATTAATACCTGGCACCAATATACCGATAGTTGCTCCAAAAAAAACAAAGAATTATTTAGGTTTATACTGTATTTTGTTTAGCTGGAACTTTGAGAAAGAAATAATCAAGAAAGAAAAAAATAGAAATATAATCACAAAATGGTTAATACCTATGCCAAAAATTAAAATTATTTAATATGAAAAAAAAATTATATGCAGTTATAATTACCTACAATCATGAAACAACTTTGAAGAATGTTTATGACAGAATAGATAAAAATTTTTTTGATAAAATTATAATTTTTGATGATTGCTCCAACGACCAAACATTTGAAATAGCAAAAAAGTTAGGATGTGAATGTCATCAAAATCCAAAAAATATTGGACATGGTGGAAATCTTAAAAAATCAGTTAAATTTGCTTTTGATAGTGGTGCTGACTATGTTTTGGAAGTTCATGGAGATAATCAGTATAATCCTGGCGATATTTTAAAAGCTCAAGAGTTAATAAAAAATGAGTATGATCTTATAATTGGTTCGAGATTTGTAAATAAAAACCCATACTTAACTGATGGTATGCCATTAATAAGATATATTACGAATAAATTTACTAGTAAAATTACCTCATTAATAACAAATATAAAATTAAGTGAATTTCATACCGGCTTTAAAATATTCAGTAGAAAATTTCATGAAACAACTTCATATGAAAAAAATTCAGAATCATATTTATTTAGTTTTCAGGTAATTCTTCAATCAAAAATTTTGAATTTAAAGATAGGAGAGGTGAGTATATCCTCAGTATATGATCAAAATTCTACATCTTGTAATAATTTTGAGGGTTTCATTTATTTAATAGGGAATGCAAAATTTCTATTTTTATATCTTTTGGCAAAGATAGGACTTTATATTCATCCAATATTCAAAAAAAAGTGATTAAAGAGAAGAAAAATATTTTCTTATATAAGTTATTAAGTTTTTTATTTATTTTTTCAATTTCACTACATAACATTATTATTTTCAAAAAATTTCCAATCATCAAAATTTCTGAAATAATTTTTATTTTTTTAATATTATCAATTTTTTTTTTCGATTTAAAAAAAATAGTTATTAATTTATCAAAAATTGATTTTTACTTATTCATTTGGCCTCTAATAAATGTTTTTGAATTTGCTTTAAATGGTCAAAATTTACTAGGTGTATTTAGTTCATTATATGTTTTTTTGATTTATTTTGTTTTTAAAAATTTATTTTTGATATTAAAAAAAAAAACACTTCTTAAATATTTGGTTTTAACTTTATTTATTACTTCAACCTTGTCTATATTTGGATGGATTACGTCTCAATTTGGATTAAGTTTAGGACTTACAGAGTATAAAGAGGGATTTCCTATATATATTATTGAAAAATATAGATCTCATGCTTTTTTTCCAACTCCAAACATGTTGTTTTTCTTTTTAAGTATTATTTTTTTAATTTTACTTAATTTTGATATTAACAATAAAAAAAGTTATTTGATTTATGTTTTTATTGGAATTCTTCTGACTTTATCTAAAAGTTTGATTTTTTTTATTCCACTAATACTTTTTCCTTTTATTTTTAAAAATAATTTAAAATTTAAAAAAATTTATATTTTAATATTTATTATTATCTTTTTAATATTTAATATTTTAACAAACTTCATAATTGCTCCAAAAAAAATTAACATTTTTAAAGAACATAACCATTTAAATTATAAAATGAGTAATGCCACACCTCTTATAGATAACCAGCATTTGACGGTCTATAGATCAAATTATGCAGAGTTAAAGATTAAAAGTTTTAAATTAATTAAGGAAAATTTGTTTATAGGAATTGGTTTTGACAATTTTAGAGATATTAAGTTAAAGGAGTTAGAAGATATTTCGGTTTATAAACCACATTCAAGCATAACAGGTTTAGTGGTGGAAAATGGTATTATTTCTTTATTATTTTTTTTTATTTTATTTATTTTTATGTTTAAAAAAGTAATGCAAGAAAAAAATTATTATTATCTTAGTGCTTTAATATTTATATCAATTGAATCCATTAATATGGACATTCATTATTTTAAAATATTATGGGTTTTGTTACCTTTATTTGTTATTCAAAAAAATAAGTTTGTATAATGAAAGTGTTTATTTTTAAGAAGTAACAAAATGTTTTTATTCACACTTAATTATAGTATTTGTTGTTTATTATATTTAAATTAAATGGAAAAAAAGTCTTGTTAAATCAGCCCAGATTAATTTTAATATTTTTAGATGTATAATTAGTAAAAAAATTTAATAATTTTAATATATATTTAGATTAAATGAATGTGATTATTAAAAAAAATTTTTTTTTATTTAGAATTTCTTTAATAATTATTTTTTTTGCAATTGTTATTTATAGTATCGTAAATATTCATCCTTATCTTTTTTTATTATCTTTTATAATATTTTTTAAATTTATTTTTTTTGGTATTAGAACTTTTTCGAACTATCTTATTTCATTTATTGTTGCACTTATTACTGTAATTATTTGTGAATATTTTTTTAATTTTTACAAAGGCGTAAGTAATCCCAGTTTTTATGATAAGCCAATAAATACCATGTTTATTTATGATCAAAATGAAATTGGATATAAACTTAAAAATGGTAATTATGATTTTAAATTTTATTTGTCTGAAAATGGTAAAGTTAAAAAACTTTTAGAAAATAAATATTCAATAAAATACAATACAAGAGTTCAAAATAAAGATTTTGAATTTAATAAATGTCCAAAATTTATTTTTCTTGGCGGTTCTCATAATTTTGGTCAAGCTCTAGATTTTAATGACACAGTGCAAGGTAAATTGCAAAAACATGCTACAACTTTAAATTTTTCGACACCAGGATATGGATTTAATCATTCTTTTTGGAGAGTTGTAACTGATGAGGATTTATTAAAAAAAAATTGTTTAGATCAAAAAACTGATGAGATTATATTTATTTATAGATATATGTTTATGAATGGACATTTGATGCGCAACATGGGGCTACATTCATATAATAAAAATGGTCCCGACTTTAGAAATCATAAACTATCAATTTATAAGAATTTAATTAAAAATAAAAACTTTATTTTAAGTTATTGTTCTAATTTTTACTCATGTTTAAGTTATCATTCACAATATGCTTTATATCGTATAATTTCAGTTTTTAGATATTCTGACACTCTAATCGCTAAAAATTTTGGGATTTATATTGAAAAAAAATTATATTTTACTGAAAAAAGTATAAATCATACAATTGATGTTTTAAAATTATTTAAAGAGTATTTAAATATTAATTATCCAAAAAATAAGTTAATTGTTTATGTAGAAAATATTTCGTATAAAAAAAATAAAAATCCATATAAATTCTTAAAAGAAAACCAAATTGAAAATAATTTTTCAAATAAATTTTACACTATGTTGCGAAAAGAAAATAATATAACTTTACTAAAAACTTCTTCATTAGATAAAATTGAAGACTGTGAAGTATTATATATTCCATATGAGGGCCACCCAAGTGTTTGTCATAATGAGAAATTTTATTATTCAATTTTAAAATTACTTAAAATAACTTAAATTTAGAATTATTTTATGAAACATATTTCAAAAACAATGATTAATTCATTGAAATTTAACGAGCTTTCCAAAATTTATGCCAAAAATAATCCTTATCCACATATTGTTATAGATAATTTTTTAAATGAAGAAAGTGCAAATAAAATATTAGAAAATTTTGAAGATGTTTCTAAATGGACAAATTGCAGTTTAGTAAATAACTTTAAAAAATATCAACTAAATGAAAAAAATTTAATGAATTCAACATCTTTAGGGTTATTTGAAGAATTGGGATCAAAAGAATTTTTAAAAATAGTTTCAAACATTACTGGTATTAAAAATATTTTTTTAGATATGGAATTAGATGGTGGCGGTTTGCATCAAATTTTTGATAAAGGATCATTAAATATACACACAGACTATAATTCACATATTAAGAATAAATCCTGGAAAAGGGTTTTAAATATATTGATATATCTAAATAAAAATTGGAAAGAGGAATATAAAGGCGATTTAGAATTATGGGACAGTCAAGTAAAAAATAAAATAAAAACAATACAACCTTTATTTAATAGATGTGTAATTTTTAGAACAGACAGAAAAAGTTACCATGGTCACCCTGAAAAATTAAATTTACCTGATGGATTTTCAAGAAAATCAATTGCAGCTTATTATTTCATAGAGGAATACAAGGAAATAGATTTGTTTCCAACTAATTTTGTTGCTAGACCTAATGATACTCTTTTTTATAAATTTTTAATAAGATTTGACACTTTTTTAAATAAATTATTTTCAAATTTAAAAAGATTAGGAATAGTAGATAATAACTTTGCATCAAATATTTTAAATTTGTTAAAAAAAAAATAATTCAATGAGTTTTTTTAATTAAATAATTTTCTAAAATTAGAAAATTCAGTTTCGAATTTTTAAAAGTAAAAAAAGCATCATTATAATCGCTTACATTAGGCTCTCCATGTAAATTAAAAGATGTATTAAGTAATCCTCCAATTGAAGTTTTGTTTTTAAATTTTAATATTAAATCATGATACTCAGGGTTAAAGCTTTTACTAACAATTTGAGGTCGTAGTGTAAAATCAATTGGATGAATTGCTGCTTTTAAATGATCTCTTGCCAATTCCGTAGAATCAAAAAGGCATGCCATGAATTTAGTATCAATATTTTTTGGATTATAAAAATAATTTTTATGGTCCTCCTCAAGAATAGAGGGGCTAAATGGCATCCAATAATCTCTATGTTTTATAGCTTCATTTATAATTTTAATGTTTTCAATTTTCGATGGATTGCATAAAATTGATCTGTTTCCTAATGCTCTTGCTCCCCATTCTTCTTTATAAAATAATCTAGCAACTATTTCATTTTTTGATAGCAAATTAGAAACTTCTTCATTTAAGTCTTCATAATTTTTAAAGTTGTAAATTTTGAAATTTTCATTTTCAATTTTTTTAATAAAACTATCTAAATTTTGTTCATATGAGTTTCCAAGATATAAATTTTTAATTATTTTTATATTTTGGTTTTTTAGATTATTCATTTTAAATAATGCTCCGAAAGGAAGTGACTCATCGGAAGCACTAGGAACTACAGATAATTCGTCTACCTCGGGTATCTTGCTTATTTCTTTACAAGCCTTGATATTCATAAAAACACCACCTGAAACTATAATTATTTTTATAGATGTTTTTTTTATCCAAAATTTAATCCAATCCAAAACAATTTTTTCTGTAAATAACTGAACTGCTTTACAAATATTCTCAAATTTTTCAAATTTAAAAATATTTTCTATTTCATATTTATACAGACTAGATACAACCTTGGAATTAAACTTACCTTCTTGATTTAGGTAAACAAGGTTCTTTAGGTAGGATAATATTCTTTCTGCATCTTTATCAGATCCATATGGAGACATACCCATAACCTTGAATTCATGTTCAAAAGGTTTAAGTCCTAAATATTTTGTTACCTCAGCATAAAGATAACCGAGAGAAACATCATTTGAATTTTCTGATATCTTTTTAAGATTTTTATTTTCATAAATATTTACAGTTGAACTTAAAAAATCTCCTTCACCATCCATCGTAAAAATAAGTTTTTTTTTTGGATTTGGTTCTTGAAAGTATCCAAAACTTAAAGCATGAATTTCATGATGATCAAAAAATATAGCTTTCTCTAAATCAAATTTTACTTCAGGGTATAACTTAAAAATTTGTTTTAAAATTTTTTTTTTTTTAATGTTTTTTGAATTTCTTTTACTTATATTTCTTTTAAATTTTGCTATAAAATTTATTAAACTTGAACCAAAAAAATTATATAATTTAGTATTTAAAATAAATTTTTTTTTATCTTCCCATCCATAACTTCCAAACGTTTCACTTTTAAAATTTTTTTTTTTGATATAATTTAGGGCTAGCCCAGTATGATCAATAAATAAAAAATTATCTATTTTTGAAAAATTATTATTAAGGTAATTTTTTTTGATGGTTTTTAATGCTTCAACTGGAAATCCAGTAAAATTTTTTACTCTTGTTAATCTTTCTTCGCTAATAACTGATACAATTTCACCATTTTTTGATAATGCAACGGTAGCGTTATGTCCCAAATGTATTGCCAAATAGTTCATTTTTTATGTGGCTTATTTAAATTTAATTTAATATTAGAATAATGTTTAGCAAAAAAAAAAAATAAAATATATTAATTTTTAAAATTATTTTCATGAAAAAATATATTGTTGTAACTGGTGGCGCTGGTTTTGTAGGTTCACACTTAATTAATAGACTTCTTAGTAAAACCAATTATAAAATATTGTCGATTGATAATTATTCCTCTGGGACAAAATTAAATCATATAAATGATAAAAGAATTAAATATATTAGAGCTCATACAAAAAATATTTCACAAGTTCTAAAATCAAAAAAAAAATTAATCAAATCGATATTTCATTTTGGAGAATTTGCTAGAATTTATCAAAGTTTTAATTTCATGAGCGATTGTATAGAATCAAATTCTATTGGAACCTTTGAAGTTTTTAATTTTTGTCTTCTAAATAAAATAAAACTAATTTATTCTGCAACTTCTGCAAGCTTAGGCAATAATGGTAATGATAAAAATTTATCTCCTTACGCCTTTACTAAATCAAAAAATATAGAATTGTTAGAAAATTTAAAAAAATGGTTCAACTTTAAGTATGAAATTATTTATTTTTATAATGTCTATGGAAGCAAACAAATAAGTACTGGAAATATGGCTACGGTAATTGGAATCTTTGAGGAGAAATTCAAAAAAAATTTACCGATGCCAGTAGTATTTCCTGGATATCAATCTAGAAGATTTACTCATATAGAGGATACCATTGATGTATGTTTTGAAGCATGGAAAAAAAGCGACTGTAGACACTACAGTATCTCAAATAAAAAAAGTTTTACTATCTTAGAAGTTGCGAGGTTATTTAGTGATAAGATCAAATTTATACCATCTAGACCAGGAGAAAGGTATGCTTCAGCGTTAACTGATATGAATTTGTCAAACAAAGTTTTAAGACGTTTTGGTAAAAAATCTTTAGTTGATTATATAAGGGATTTTAAAAAAAGCCTAAAAATTGATTAAAATGTGAGAATAATTAATAAATATCATTTACAAAAAATTTAATTTTAGTATAAACCATCCGCCTGGTGATTATTGCGAAAGTGTAATACCCGATCCCATTCCGAACTCGGAAGTCAAGGCTTTCAGCGCCAATGGTACTTTGTCTTAAGACATGGAAGAGTAGGACATTGCCAGGC
>MDSW01081752.1_pt1 | contig 40878 bp, 38 predicted proteins | sample 811171 | NCBI WGS metagenome assembly MDSW01 (sample SAMN05326641, study PRJNA326480) | marine metagenome | isolation source: seawater | place: Atlantic Ocean: North West | collected 2012
AAATGATGTTCCATCTAAAAGAAGCATGTGCGCTTTGCCCATATTATCAGTTTCAAGAGTGTGATTTTGGATGATTTTGTACCCCGCATTTACTAAATTACGCTCTTCATTCAGCGTTAAATCAATTGTGTTGTTTTTCACTGCAGCAGCTACACCAATCCTCTCTTCTGCAGTCAAGTGATTTACAGAAGCCCCAAGTAAGAACAGAAATAAAAAATTCTTAATAATTACAATGATTTTGGCTGACATACTAAAATCCATTTCCTATATATCCTAAACAAATAAAGTAAAGGGTGTCCTGTTTCTTGATTACTTGAGAGAACCTCAAGTCTGATATTTAATAATATTTTAACATGAAAGCTCAACATACTTGAAAGATTTATAAGGAGCCCACTATTATTATTAATAAAGAGGTTTATTGTGATTTATGGGTGTTAACGGAGTATTTTTAGAATGTTAATAATGACTGTATACAGACTATTTTGTTTATAAAGGGTTTATTTTGTGATTATCAGAAAGATCTGACGATGTGAGTGTCGGTTCTATTAATTAACAAGGGGTTGTGTCTCTATAAATTTACCAACGGGGTCGAAGCTTTGAACAGCAGTAATTGTAGTAGCTGTTGGAACAGCTTTTCTCAAGATTGTATATACTTACCAGCACCGACATTAAATTTCTTTAGAGCTCGAATGATTTCAATTAAGCATTCGTCCCTCAGTCTTTCCAATTCCTTTACTGTTTTCTCTCCGGCTTGCTCAGATGTCCCTGAAACCATCTTCTCTATCAAATCATCAGTTAACTCAGGCGCTTTAAGTTTTGTCCATGGTAACTCCAAAGCTGGGCCAAATTGTTCAAGCATGTGACGCATCCCAGATCGTCCGCCTGCCAAATGAAATGTTAGACAGGTACCCATTATCGCCCATCTCAATCCAGGACCGTATATGATTGCCTCATCCAGTTCTTTTGTATTGGCAATATCATCATTAATCAAATGAAGTATTTCCCGCCATTGAGCTTCTTGCAATCGATCCGATAAATAGCCCTCTATCTCCTTTCTCACCACTAAAGGATGCATGTTCATCGAGGCATAAAACTCTCTAAAAGTATCAATAGTTGATTGAGAAGTATCTTTCCCACCTACTATTTCAACTAAAGGCAGAATATAAACCGGATTAAATGGGTGACCCACTACAAAGTTAGCTGGATTATTACAAGCGCCCTGAATATCTGATGGAAGAATTCCTGAAGAACTCGAAGCAATAAATGCATCCTTGTTAGAGGATTTTCCAATAGCATTATGAATATCTCTTTTGATCCTTATATCTTCTGGAACAGATTCTTGAATTAGTTCTGCATCACAACAGGCCTCTTGCAGCGTTTTAAAGGTTTTCAGGTTATCAATCGAGGCATCTGAAGATACACCTATCTTTTCTAGTGTAGGCCAAATCTCTTCTATATTTTTTTTAAGTTCAATATCAAACTTTGTTGCTGGATCCCATGCAGAAATAACACATCCTTGAGATAAGAGCCTCGCCGCCCATCCAGTCCCAATCACTCCCGTTCCGATCAGCGCAATTCTCTTCATTCAAATACTACAAATTCTTTATTCATTTTTAAGATCTCTCAGAAACTCGATAAGCAGACCAAAGCTCATCTCTTTCCATATAACAACCTCTTAACCACCTGGAACCACTATTTTGCAAAAAACTTGTTCTTCCGTGAAGAATTCTTCTGTTATCCATGCACATCATATCTCCAGGATTCATTTTAAACTCAACCTTAAATCGCGAATCATTGGCTAACTTATAGAAATATTTCTGGGCATCGTGCACCTTCTTCATGTAAGGCAATTCTCCACGAAGTGGAGACCTCAACCAACAAGTCCACCTCACCTCTGATAGTTTTCCTTTATTATCATGATTGAAGATAGGTAAGTCTATTCGGTAATCACTCGAAGCGCTCTTATTAGCAAAGCTCATTGGGTATTCTGACAACAAATTGTAAGTTTCAATGCTCTTATTTTTAATATATTTTGCAACCGCAAAAGCATCAGTCAACGTGGATAGACCACCATTTGTATCGTTTTCTATACAATATAAGAATTGTAAGCCAGGCACATATTCTCTGGTACTTAAATCATTATGCACAAGTAACTCTTCACCAGTGTATGCGTTAGAGTCAGGATCATTTTTGAACTTTACATCAAAGATTTTTCCAAAATTAGATGATCTTATTGTGCCTATTTTAGAAACAACCTCCTCTAACATACTCTCCTTGACTGGCAATCCTTTAATCACAACAACCCCAAACTTAATGATTGTTTGAAGCATTTTTTTAAAACTTTCTTTATTGCCAAGATAGTCATTACCGTCTATAGAGATAATATTATTAAATTCTTTTGCTTCCCATGTTTCAATCTCCAAATCATTTTCATGGTAAATTCCTTCAAAAAGGCCAGTTTGATATAGCCAGCTTGGTTGAAAAATTGAAACACCAGAGTCATTTGCAGTCACAGGATGTGACCAAGTAATTGAAATAGTCCCATCGTTAAGAATTTTTGCAGATTTAATTGATAGATTATCAGGAACATCAAGTGGCGATATTAAGGGCTCTCTCGTTATTTGATGAGTAGTTTCATCATCAACTGCGTAAATTCGAAGATCGGATGAGAGATGGAATGTTTTTTGACTATCATCATATGTTACCTCTAGTCCTAATGGATGAACGGTCAAATTTTCCACTTTACGTAAAGGATAAGAGTTAAAATCTGGCGTTAATAATGATGATGTCATTTTTTTATTTATAACTCTCAATTATCATATCTGATGCTTTTTCTGCAATCATTATCGTGGGTGCATTTGTATTGCCACTGACTATCGTTGGCATTATCGATGCATCGACAACTCTGAGATTAGTTATCCCTCTAACTATTAATTTATTGTCGACAACCGCCATTTCATCATTACCCATTTTACATGTCCCAACAGGATGATAAACTGTATCGGCTTTTTCTCTTATTTGCTTTTCTATCTCCTCGTAACTCATTGGGCTAGAATAACCATCGAGCGGTTCTTTTGTGAATTTAGATATAGGTTTTTGATCTAATATCTCCATCATTACCTTATACCCTTTAATCATAGTTTCCACATCATCTCTGTGTGATAAATAATTAGGATTTATAATTGGTGGGTCAAAAGGATTTTCAGAGTTCAATGATACAGTACCTTTTGATTTTGGCCTTAATAGACAAACATGGCAACTAATACCATGACCCCAAAGCAATGTTCTCGCATGATCAATCGTCATTGCAATACCAAAATGAAGCTGTATATCTGGAGCTTCTTCACTCTTAGAACTTTTGAGAAAAGCGCCTGCTTCAGCTACCGGTGAAGCAAAATGTCCTTTTTTTGTAAAAAGATATTTCAGAAATTCCAGAGGAAACTTATAAACAAAAGAAGAGAAAGAAAACCCTATCGCTTCAGTAGAAAAGTACTTAAATGTTCTTACATAATCTATATGATCTTGTAAGTTCTTTCCTACTCCAGGTAGATCGAGTTTTGTCTCTATACCGTGAGCTTTTAGTTCATTTTTCGCACCAATTCCTGATCTAAGCATTATTTGCGGCGACCCAAAAGCACCAGCTGATAATATTATTTCTTTATTTGCTTTGATTTTAATTTTTTCATTTTTCTTATCTATTGCTTCAATTGAAATGGCAATTCCATTTCTTAACTCTATCTTTTGAACGCATAGATCTGTTATAACGGTCAGATTCTTTCGAGTTTTAATAGGATCGAGAAATGCTTTTGCTGCACTACACCTTTTTCCTTTTTTTTGTGTAACTTGATAGTATCCAACGCCCTCTTGATTTGCGCCATTAAAGTCAGAATTATATTTATGTAAGCTTGAACCAGCTTCGACAAAGAACTTTGAAAAAATATTTTCATTCCTTATATTGGAAACATTTAGTGGTCCATTTTTACCATGATAATTATCTTGAAAATATTCGTTATTCTCTGATTTTTTAAAATAAGGCAACACATCATCATAAGACCATCCTTTATTTCCAAGTTCATGCCATTTTTCATAATCATTTTTTTGGCCTCTCACATAAAGCATCGCATTTATCGCACTGGATCCGCCTAAAGTTTTTCCTCTTGGCTGAAACCCTTTTCTGTGCTCTTTTTGATCAAGTTTAATTTTGTGAGTCCCGCCAGAAGAGTCAACCAGATAGGATTCAACTTCTGGGGCCATCACTTTCTCAAATGCGTATTGAGGGGTTGTTTCATAACTCCAGTTATACTTACTTTTTCTACCAACTATAAAAGGGAATCCCATTGGAGTAGAAATTCTAATATCTTTATTATCAGAACCAGCCTCTATAAGACAAACACTGTATGAATTGCAGGCACTTAATCTGTTCGCTAAAACACAGCCAGCGGAACCACCTCCAATAATAATAAAATCATAATCCATGAGAACAATAATGATCTCTAGAAAAAAAGGTTTCAACCAAAAAAATGCTTAATTAAATATTATAGTAATTTTCATTCTTATTTAAATATATTAAGATGTACTAGGTGTTTTTTATAAAATTATTTCAATAGGATATAAACGTGTATAAATTTGAAGAAGTTAAAGCTCATTGTGATATTCCATGTGCAATATATGATCCATCTCAAGCTCAATATTCAGCATTATCTGTCATTCGGTTTCTTGATTTAATTAATGATATTAAAGATGATTTAGGCAATAGTGAAAATATGGCAAAATTTGTCAGACTTGTTGCTGAAAAAGAGTCGCATGCTGTCATAACAAAAAATGAAATAACAACCATTTGGGGTGATTACTTTAAAGAACCGCAATTTTCAGCATATCCTGAAATTCATGAGTTAACTCACTCTATTATGATGAATGCCTCAAAATGCAAACAGAGTCTAGACAAAGAAAATGGCGCTAATCTTTTAGCGGGTGTGAATCGTTTTGCAGAAATCTTCTGGGCAACGAAAGACACAGAAACAGAGTCAAAAATCTCGCCTTATCTCCCAAATTTAGAAATAATTTGCCCGGTACTAAAAGACAATAACTAGGCTCTTTGTTCTATATATATAAGGTGAAAGGTATCAGTATGGAGCCAAATTACAGCTCCAATGATCATGTATTTTGCATAAAAACCAAAAAAATCAAGGTTAATGATGTTGTTGTCTTGAACCATAATATCCATGGAAAAATTATAAAAAGAGTGCAATCTATCAATGAGAATGGATTATTTGTCTCTAGTGACAATAAGGCATATGACTCATCCATAACGAATGAGTGTCAACCCATTAAATCTCTAATTGGAAGGGTTTTTTACAAAGTGTAATCGCAAAATTGTGGTATCTGTACGCGCTAAAATTATCGAAGTTTATCTCTTTGTGCTACTTTAATTGCTTAACTAAGATAAAAAACCGAGACCGAATAATGTCTATTTCTCAAATTTTCATAAAAACAAAAAAAATATTTATTGTTTTTATAGCCATAATTATTTTTTCGAATGCTCACTCCAATCAACTTGCAATAAAGGCAGGTTATTTGCTTGATGTTTCTTCAGGCGAGATATTAGAGAACCAAGTAATCACAATTAAATCTAACCGCATTACAAGAATAGATTCAGTTATTCCCGAAGGTGTCGAAGTAATCGATTTATCTGATAAATACGTTGTTCCTGGATTGATTGATATGCATACACATTTAATCGGTGTGCTTGAAAAAAGCTATTTCTCAAATCTTTTTCAGTCACCTCACAGAGCCATGATTGGTGGCGTGGTAAACGCAAAAACAACTCTTATGGCAGGGTTTACTTCAGTAAGAAATGTTGGTGCACCGGATTTTATGGATGTGGCATTAAAGAATGCAATTGATGCTGATGAAGTTCCAGGCCCAAGAATGAGGGTTTCGGGACCATCAATTGGAATTACCGGAGGCCATTGTGATAGCAACTACTTGAATCATTCTTTTGAACAATATAGTGATGGGGTTGCAGATGGGCCGTGGGAGATAAGAAAAAAAGTTAGAAATAATGTCAAATACGGTGCTGATTTAATAAAGTTTTGTGCGACTGGTGGCGTATTTTCACACGGAACAAAAGTCGGTTTGAGGCAATACACATTAGAAGAAATGAAAGCATTGATTGATGAGGCTCATGATAGAGATAGGAAAGTTGCTGCTCACGCCCATGGGACTGAAGGAATCAGATACGCAATTCTTGCGGGAGTGGATTCAATAGAGCATGCAACTTTTTTAGATAAAGAAACGGCAATACTTGCTAGAGAAAATAATGTGACCTTAGCTATGGATATATACAATACCGACTACACTCAAGAATATGGCAGAAAGAATGGAGTGCCGGAAGCCAATTTAATAAAAGATCGCGAAACAGGTGAAAGCCAGAGAAATAGTTTTCGAATCGCTGTCGAAAATAATGTCAATCTTGTTTATGCAACGGACTCGGGTGTTTATCCTCATGGAGATAATGCAAAACAATTTCCATTGATGGTTAAATACGGAATGACACCCATTCAAGCAATACAATCCGCTACCATAATTGCTGCTGAGTTGCTCGACTCGTCCTTAAAAATCGGCCAAATAAAAGAAGGGTTTCTTGCTGATATTATTGCAGTTGATCAAAATCCACTAGAAAATATAAGAACATTTGAAAATGTTGCTTTTGTGATGAAAGATGGAAAAACATACAAAGACTAGAGATAAATGAAAAAAATAAACTTAAAAAATTCAATAATACTTAGCATTTGTTTTTGCATATTTGGCGTTAATGTTTATGCATCTGATAATGAATGGGAATTCACTAATCCAGAACAAGAAGGAGTGAATTCATCAATATTAAAAAAATTATCGGAAGAATTTAAGAGCGGTAAACATGGTTATGTTGATGCTTTTTTACTAATAAGAAACGAAAAAATTATTTTCGAACAATACTATGAAAATGACTATAAGCTGATCACAGAATCAATCAGAGATGAGCAATCAAAAATTTTATATAAAAACTATGGTAATGGATCAACACCTCAATATAATTATTTCAATCCAGAGTGGCATCCCTACTATAAAACTACAAATCTTCATACAATCCAATCTGTCTCCAAAAGTGTCACATCTGCATTAGTAGGAATTGCAATAGAGCGAGGAGAGATTAAGGGATTAAACACAAAAATTATAAATTATTTCCCAGAACACCAATCGCTATTTGATGACCCATTAAAAAAATCAATCACAATTGAAAATTTACTAACCATGACAGCCGGAATCAAATGGGATGAGTCCACACATGCTTATACAGATCCAAGGAATAATGCTGCTAGCATGGAAAATAGTTATGATTGGATTAAATATATATTAAATCAGCCAATGGAATTTACACCTGGTGATACTTTTGTCTATAACAGCGGCATCACTGTTTTAATCTCATATATTCTTTATCAAGCTACTGGTATGCATGCCGATGAATATGCTGAAAAATATTTATTTAATGCATTGAATATAAAAAATTATTATTGGAAAAAAACACCCAAAAATTTGACAGATACAGAAGGTGGGCTTTATTTATCAACAAGAGATTTTGCAAAAATTGGAATGCTTTACCTTAATAATGGTAAATGGAAGAACACCAGAATAATAAAAAAAGAATGGTCAGAGTTAACCATGTCTCCTGATACTGAAATTGAAGACAGTGACAGAAAGTATGGATTTCAATGGTGGTTAGTTCCATACGGTAATAAAAAAGAAAAGTGGATGTATAGTGGCAGTGGATATGGGGGCCAGTACCTTATGATTATTCCAGAATACGATCTTGTGATGGTGTTTAATGGTTGGAACGTTTTTGATATTCCCAGACCAAGCATTGAATATTTATCAGAGAGAGTTATTCAGGCAATTCAATAATCTCCTGACAAAAGTCTCCCGCCATTTGGCACCGAAGTTGAAAGATTAAGTGACTTTAATATACTGAATACAGTAGAAACCGCAGCTGAAATTACAGGTTTGCCAATTTCTTTTTCTAACTCCGGAATAATTCCTAATGAAGGCATTTGAACGCATGCTGATACAACAAGAACATCGACATTATCAAGATTGAGTTTTTTTGCATGGTCAATAAGATTTGATGAATCATGGGCTGCTACATCCAAATTATTCGGTATTTCAAGTGTATGCCAATCGTTAACAATAAAACCTTCATTTTCTATGTAGCTCACTACTGTTTGAGCTAAATTTTTCATATACGGCGACAAAAGAGCAATATTTTTTGCTTTTAATACTCTTAATCCTTCAATAAGGGCTCCTGCGCTTGTTATTACAGCAGCGGGATTACCATTTTCAATAGTGCACTGAGTTAATCTTTTTTGAGATTTTATATGGTACCCAAATCCCATGCTCATTATTGCCACTAAACAAGCGTAGCCTATTACATCCACATTGGCGTCTGAGAGTTCATGAGCGCATCTTTCAGATTCTCCATCCATTTTAATTAATTCATCTTTACTGACACTTTTCATTCTCATCCTGCTTGAATGAAATGTAAAACGCTCAGGTAATATCGACTCTCTAGCTCTGAGCATAGAGGGTACCTCTGTTTCCATCGTAACATTGGAACTGGGAACAATTTGCCCAATTTTGTATGATCGATTCATTATAAATACGAGAATTTAGAGGGATTTAAACAGCAATAATTGGGTTTCTAATTTTTCCAATGCCTTCTATGCTGGTTTCTAAGACGTCACCAGGCCACATAAATTCTTGAGGATTTCTGCCCGCGCCGACACCTTCTGGTGTTCCAGTTGCAATAATATCTCCAGGCTCTAAAAGTATGCCTTGGCTTATATCCTCAATAAGGTCATTTATATTGAATAACATATATTTAGTATTAGAATTTTGCTTTTCAATCCCATTAACATGGCAAGATACATTTAAGTTATGAGGATCTTTAATTTCATCAGCAGTCACAATACAAGGCCCCATTGGAGCAAAAGAATGTTGCGATTTTGACACAACCCACTGACCAGCTCTCCTGCAATCCCTGGCGCTAATATCATTTATAACCGTGTAACCAAATACATTATTTAGAGCATCTTTATTCTTCACTCTATCGCATTTCGTGCCAATAATAACGGCTAACTCAGCCTCCCAATCCAATTGCTTGGTAATGTTCTGATTATGGCAAATCGGATCCTGATCTCCAATCACAGCAGTTGGAAATTTACTAAATATTACTGGCTCTTGAGGAAGCTCGGATGATGTATCAAGTGGCTTTGAAGCTTCTCCTATATGATCTTTATAATTGAGACCAATACCGAATATATTTTTCTTGGGACGTGGAATTGGTGCAAGTATTTTTGCGTTTTCATAAGGAACAGATATGCCAACATAGTCTCTGGAATTTGAATCTTTGAGAGCTGCATCCAATGATTCAACAGCAATAGGTCCAAGCTCAATGAAATCTAACATAGATGATGTCAGTTCTAAATTTACTTTTTTGCCAAATTTCTCGACATCAATGATGAGACGACCTGAAATGACACCCATTCTTGCTTCATTTTGACCTAAACGATAGGTTACTAGTTTCATAGTTATTTTTCCTGTTGATAGCCGTTGTTTTCTTTATAAACCTCTTCTTTGAATACTCCTAATGATTCCATAACCGGGAAGTCATTAAATGAGTACAAAAAAGCTTCTTCACTTTTGCTTGTATTTACATGTTCATGCCATGTCCATGATGGAACGCAGAATATATCATGTTCTTTCCAGTTATATTTCTTGCCGCCAATAATTGAATACCCCTCCCCTCCTGCACAATTATACATAACATTACCAGTATGGCGGTGAGCTTTAGTATGATGATCTGGATTGAGCATTTGCATATGAGCACCCATAGTTGACATTGCCCAACCTCCTGTAACCGGATTGGAATATCTTAGTATATACCCATCAAAGGGAGATCCCTCTCCTGATTTGGATAAATTATATAGCGCGTCTTTTGTATCCTTCCACCGATAAACCAATAATGGTGAGTATGGTTTATCCCAGGGTTTTCTTTCAACTGGTATTAATCCGGGTCCACCATAACTATTGGGCGAGTCGTCTAAATTAAATTGTCGAGTCTGTGTCTTTTCTGGATATACTGCATAAAAATTTGTTTCGAGTGAATTCATTAAAGGAATATCCAACCCATCCTGCCATATACAAACCTCACCATCATCAAAGACACCGTGATCATGCCAACAGCCATTAGGTGTTAGAACATAATCATTTTTATTTAAGCTTACTTGATGACCGTCAACGACAGTATACGCACCTCCACCTTCCATTATAAATCTCTGAGCAGAAGCTGTGTGTTTATGAGCAGGTGTAATTTCGCCAGGTTTCATGACTTGAAGTCCACTAAATAACCACCCAACACAAGCCGTATTTTCTCTTCCAGCATCAGAATCATTCATCAGAACAATAACCCTTCGTCCTGCTTCTTCTGGTGTGACCAAATCAGCAGATTTAAGCACTAAATCTCGCAGATCAGAATATCTCCATAACGTCGATTTGTATCTAGAGACAGGCTCCCAAGGTTCAATATCATTCGCTCTTCGCCAAAATGCTGTGGTTGATACATCTTCTAATTCTTTATAAAAATCAATTAGTTCTTTATTATCTTTAACGTTTGATCTACCTAATTGTAAATCTCTTGGGTCTGCTGCTTTTTGATTCATATATTGTTAATTTAACTCTCTTTTTGTTTATATCTTTCAGGATCACCATCGAGATCTTTTGATGTAAAATTAATTGGTTTTTGCTCTTTTGTGTTTACCTTTAGATCAAAAATATCAAATCTATTGTAATTACCTAAAATATCGTGCATTTGTTTTGGCTTAATACATTTCTGCAAATCAATATCAGCATACACAATTCCTTCCTCATCAATCAAACCTTCACATACTGGGCTTCCATCTGGACCTATAATACCTGAAAAAGCCGAATTTTTTCTCGTTAGAAGTTTTCTAGCATTTGGTATAACTTTCTCCATTTCACTTATAATTTCTTCATTTACAGTTGAGCAAGAAATAAGGGTATAAATTTTACCTTCAAATGAATGCGTCATTCCCCTCAACTTAATTGCTTCAGCCATATTGTATTCTCTTGGAGCCGTTGGCAATGAAATGTAGTTTGCTATATGAACCTGCTCTCCCTGAGCCATTAGGGTAAATCTTGCTAGTGGATTTGTGTTTTCGCCACAAGCAAGCGTTCCTAATTTTCCGATTTTAGTGTCATGCACGACCAGTGTGGAACCGTCTCCTCCGGACCAAACCAATTTTTCTGCCCATGTCGGAACAAGTTTCCTGTGACGCCCAAGTATAGATCCATCGGAACCTATGGTTAGATTTGTATTATAAATTGTCCCCTGTTTATTGGGTTCTTTTTCATTGATACCAACTACAATATAACAGTTGTTGTTTTTTGCTGACTCACATATTTTTTTAATTTCTGGCCCATTAATGTCAATACTGTTCACATAAAGCCGCTCAAAATATTTAGAACCTTCAATTGGGTTCATTATCCAGCTCCAATAGGGATAAGCAGGTATAAAAACCTCGGGAAAAGCAATTAATTGAGCGCCATTTTGGCTTGCTTCTTTTATCAAGTCGCATACTTTTTCAGTTGTGGCTTTTGGGTTAAGAAAAACTGGTGAAGCTTGCACTGCAGCAACTTTATATTTTGGTAGATTCATAAATTATTAACTCTTATTATTACCGTATCATGTGTACGATGTTACTTTTTGATCAAATTGTTTCCATTTTTCTAACTTCATAACATGTTTTATTCGTTCAACTGCATCATATATGTCCTGATAACGAGTATAAATTGGCGCTATTCCAAATCTTATAATATCAGGCACTCTAAAATCACCAATAACTCCATCAGCTGCGAGAGCTCTGCTTACTGAAAATCCATTTGCATGTCTAAATGAAACATGACCTGCTCGATTGTTCTTATTCTTGGGACTTGCAAGTTTAAAGCCATATTTATTGCATTGCCGCTCCATAAGCTCAATAAATATTACACTTAGTTTAATGGCTTTTTTTCTAAGTTGTTTTAGATCAGCCTCTAATACTAAATCGACGCCACATTCCAATGCAATTAGACCCAATAATGGAGGTGTTCCGCACAAAAAACGATCTATTCCATTTGCCGCCGTATAATTTTTGGAAAATTCAAATGGATCTTTATGCCCCATCCAGCCGGATAGTATTGGATATATATTTTTTTGATGTTTTTTTGAAATAAATATAAATGCTGGTGCACCAGGGCCTCCATTAAGAAATTTGTATCCACATCCAACTGCAAAGTCCACCGAATATTTATTCAAGTGAACAGGGATTGAACCAGCACTATGACTGAGATCCCATATCACTAAGATGCCTTTCTCATGAGCTTTTTTTGTAATTTTGCTCATATCGAGTATTTGCCCTGTCTTGTAATTTACCTCAGTTAGTAAAATTGCAGCAACCTCCTCATTAAGTGAGTCAAGGATTTGATCACTCTTCACTGTCATACCTTTTATTCTTTCTGGTGAAAATTTCTCTAGTCCCTGCATCATATACAAATCAGTAGGGAAATTATCATCGGTGCTTAAAACTATCTTTCTACCTGTATTGCATTGAAGAGCGGCAGCAATGGCTTTGAAAATATTAATCGAAGTTGAATCAGCGGCTATAACTTCTCCTTCATTAGCCCCTATCAATTTCGCAATTTTATTGCCAACTCTTTGGCCTGAAATTGCCCAGTCCTCATCAGCCCAAGATCTTATTAACCCTTGCCCCCATTCCTTTTCTATTACTTCTATCATTTTTCTTTTTGTCTCAAGCGGAGCCATACCAAGAGAGTTTCCATCAAAATACAAAGTATCATGAGGAATATAAAATTTATCTCGAAACTTCTTGAGCCGATCATTAGCATCTAAATCAAGCATCATCTGCCTGTCCATAAAATCTCCATCTATCAATTAATTAATGATTTATTTATGCATTCTCATTATTCATATAAGTACGCATAGACCAGAGTTCGGGGAAAAAGCTTAAATCCAATGCTTTTACGAGGTAATTAACACCAGCTGAGCCCCCGGTTCCTTTTTTATTTCCTATGACTCTAGAAACTGTTTTCATGTGCTTGAATCGCCACTCCTGAAAGTAATATTCAAGTGAGGTCATTCTCTCAGCTAACATATATATATCCCAATATTTTTCTGAGTTTTTGTATATGTCACGCCATATATTTTCTACATTTTCACTAGGCATATAAGCTATTGACCAATCTCTCTTAATCAAATTGGAAGGTATATTAAAATTTTGCCGAGATAGATACATGAGAACTTCATCATAGAGTGACGGGGAATTTGCAACATTGATGAGATGTTCATATATGGGTTTGTTTTCTTTATGCACTACAACAAGGTCTTTATTTTTATTACCAAGTTTAAATTCCAACTCCCTGTATTGATATGACTGAAAACCTGAAGCTTTCTTGAGGTAATTTCTGAATGTTAAAAAATCATTAGATGTTAATGTTGCCAAAATTTCCCATGATTGAGTCATATGCCTCTGAACTGACGCTATTCGATCAAATGTCTTGAGAGGTTTTTTAATGTCATTGTTTTTAACTGACTCTGTAATTAAATCCAATTCATGAATAAAAAGTTTCAACCAAAGTTCCATTGACTGATGAACAATGACAAATAACATCTCGTCGGGCATGCCTGAAACCAATTTCTGCGAAGAAAGTAATTTTTCTATTTGTAAATGTGAGTTGTAAGTTAACCCCTCATCCCATTCAATCTTTTCACCGTTAATTTCAGCTTCAAATGTTTTGATACCATCTTTAATTGATTTTTTTATGTCAACCATTTGCCCCTCTCATAAATTAGAATCATAATTGCTGCTTAAACTTATAATTAACCTACCATTTGCTGTAATCTTACATAGTTGAATATTTTAATGTCAGTATTTTTCCAAAAAAACTAACTGATAGGAGTACCCCAAATTGGTACATATTTTATGAAATTATTAATTTTAATAAGCATTTCACTTTTATTGCATTCTAACCACATAAGATCTGAAGAGAATGATCAAGAAAAAAGGCCTAATATCCTCTTAATTGTCGCCGATGATTTGGGTTGGTCAGATATGGGTTCTTTTGGCGGTGAAATCAATACGCCTAATTTGGATTCTATTGCATTTAATGGAGTCAGATTGACTAATTTTTATACTGCACCAACATGCTCGCCAACAAGAGCCATGCTTCTTTCTGGAACTGACAACCATCTAGCAGGACTGGGTAATATGGAAGAAGAGCTTGGGCCTAATCAAAAAGGAAAGAATGGTTACGAAGGATATTTAAATAAAAATGTTGTTAGTTTTACGGCTCTTCTTCAGGATGCCGGCTATAGAACGATGATGTCAGGGAAATGGCATCTTGGGGCATCAGTTGCATTGGGTCCAGAATCACGTGGCTTTGATGATGCTTTTGTAATAGCAAATGGAATTAGCAATCATTTTAAACAAGAGAGAATTGTTGGGTTCGATGTCAACACAATTACGAAAGCTCCTTATAGAGAAAATGGACAGGAAATAACTTTAGAAGAGCCATTTTACTCTTCTGAGCTATATACAGATAAACTGATTGAATATATTAAAGATCACCAAGCTAAGAAAGATCCCAATAGTCCATTTTTTGCATATGCTGCATATTCAGCGCCACATTGGCCATTACAAGCACCCCAAAATTTTATCAAAAAATACAATAGTAAATATCACATTGGTTACGAAGAAATTAGAAAAAAAAGATTCAAAAAAATGAAAAAACTGGGAATTATTAGTACAGATATAAATCCAGTTTCATCCGAATTATGGCCCATCTGGATTGAATTGGATGCAGAAGCAAAGAAAAAAGAAGCAAAAAGAATGGCAGTTTATGCAGCCATGGTCGAAGCAATGGATTTTCATATAGGAAGGCTGATTGATTTTCTTAAGAAATCTGATGCATTGGATAATACGATGATTATTTTCTTATCTGACAATGGTGCTGAAGGGAATGATCCGAGAGTTATTTTAGAAAATAGAGCGTGGATACCACAAAACTTTGATAATAGTATTGAAAATATGGGAAATTTTGATTCACACATATCCTATGGCCCTAAATGGGCAGAGGTAAGCGCATCACCCTATAAAGACTTTAAAGGCTTTACATCTGAAGGTGGTATAAAATCTCCAGCATTTATTACATACAAAGGCTTCAAAAGACAAGAATCCATTAATGATGTGTTTTTATCTGTAATGGATATCGCGCCAACAATACTTGAAATTGCAAATACAAAACACCCAGGAGAAAGATACAAAGGAAGGCAAATTTACCCCATAAAAGGAAAATCTATGATTAATTTTCTAATGAAAAAAGAAAATTATGTCCATACTGAAAATCATGTCATGGGATGGGAATTATTTAATAGAATTGCCATAAGGCAAGGTAATTGGAAGTTAGTTTTAATCGAGCCACCACATGGAAATCAAAAATGGTCTTTATATAACTTGAAAGAGGATCCACTTGAACAAAATGACCTAGCTCGAATCAAGAATGAAAAACTTAAAGAAATGATTGTACTTTGGCATGCTTATAGAGACCAGAATGGTGTTATCATTGATAATGACATGAGGCTAGGTTATTCAGGAAGTAATTCTCATTATGATTACTGAGGTTATCTTCTCATCGTTTCTATCCAACTTGAAATCAAAGCAATTCCTTCTTTATGGTTAAGCGCTCTTCCAGATTCTGGCATCATTACACCAGGATCTAAAGAAAGCATTCTATAAAGAAGAATTGATTTTTCAGGCTTTCCTGGAACGATAGAATATTTCATATTTCCACTCCCCCTTCCAGCAGCAACAGGTTTTTTGTAGATACCGAGCTGCTTTGGCCGTACTTCTAGGAAATCTAAGTAAAGCCCACTAGATGAAGCATTCCCAGTTTTACTGTGACAATGCCCACAATTAATAGCTAAGTATGACCTTGCTCTATCTTCTATACCTTCATTTGTATTTTCCCAGTCGACAACTCTTTTAATTGAATCGGGGTAATGATCTATGATCTCCTTATCAAGCCAAAAAATTAGCTGATTGTGCTTTTCTCCTAACTTTGGGTAAAAGAGGTCTTTATTCAAATTTCTTGGTTTTGGACCGATTGGGATTAACTTATCATCTGATTGATGACATTCTTTGCATTGATTTTTATTGGGCACTTTATAACGAACTTTAATAATTTCTCCTTCTTGGTTGATCCAGGATGAATTAATAGCTTTACCTGCAATTTTTAATACAGCATCCTTTTTTTCCTCATTCCAAACATAACTGCCCGCATCCCATCCATCGTCTTTCTTAAGTAAAACTCTAGTTTCTAATAAAGTTATTTTAGATTCTGGTTTCCTCTCATCCTCCAGAAAATAAAAAGTTTTAATTAGTGCGCTCCCATTAGGAAATTGATAGACCGACTTTTCTTTATACTTTGCTTTATTCCCATCAGGCACATAGACAAAACGTTTCTTTTTGGTGTAATCAGAAAATAACGGTGTAATTAGCTCATAAGGAACGACATCAGTATTTGGAATTTGTGCAGGTAAATCGGAAAAAAAATTAAACTCAGATAATCTCTTAGGCAGTTTTTCTTGAATAATTACACTATCATTTACCAAGATTTCAGCATTTGAAAAACTACATAAGAAAAATAAATAAAAGTAAGGTAAGCATCTGTTTTTTTTATATAAAAAAGAATACCAATTAATCAATTAATCCTCTCCAGTGGTATATTAATCTCAACTGCTTTTAATGGTGAGGGCATCTGATCAAATTCCCCGAGATCTCTATTTGCAGGATCAATAAATGGTAAAAAATATTTTATGGGATTAATGGATAAATAAGACGCATTTCCATTATCTTTAGCAAATATCCTCTCATCTTCTCGTTGCCCAAAGAAAATCTGTTTTAGAGGAAGAATCCCATCCCAGAAGATATCTGGCATTTTTTCACCAGCAATCTCGCTTAAAATTTTAGCCATTTCATTAGAATTAATATCTGGATCAAAACCAGAATTGCTAAAATCATTTTTATACAAACTAATCGTTCTTGGGTGAGGATAATAATTAACATCATCAGTCTCTTCAAAGTAACTGACAATTGCTAAATTTATTGTTGCATTATCACGAATTTCATTTTCAAATATTTCAACATTCTTGCTGGCTAAAACAAGAATACCTGTTCCTCTGGGGACAGTTGAAACGATATTTCCTTTTGGTGCAAAATTTGTCGTATTATTTTTAATTGATTTATTATCAAATACTCTAATACTGTGACCACCTTGTTGAGGAAGATCCGGCAGATCAAAAACTAATATACCTCCAGTATTAAATCTAACAATGTTTTCATAAACATCAGCATAATATGAATTCTCAATTTCTATGCCTGCAACATTATATTCAGCAATATTATTTCGAACGATAATATTTTCTGATTGACCGACATATATCCCGGCATCTGATGCACCTATGGCGATACATCCTTCAATATAGACATTTTTAGATTGAACTGGATAAAAACCATAAGCGCCATTTGATGTTTTTGGTTCACCGCGCCATTGTGTTCTTACATTAACTATATATATTCCATCAGCACCAACAACTTTGATCCCATCTCCTTTCGAATCTATAACCGCAAAATCTTTTAAAACAACCTGATCTGATGATACAAGCAATCCTTGTGCGCCAGATATTTGTTTTGAAAAATCAAGAATTGATTTATGCATTCCTTCGCCTTTGATTGTAACGTTTGAGTGAGTAAGCGAAAGACCGTCAGTTAATTCATACACGCCCTCCTTTAAAATAATAGTGTCACCTGGATTGATAAGAATCATTAGCTCTTGCAATTCTTCTTGAGAATTATTGCTGGGTCCAATTTCATATATCTCAGCACTAACGATACTGGTGAACAAAAACAAGAAAATTGTGATCAAGTGATATAACATAAATTTTTCATTTTTAAAAAAATTGAAGATTCTTATTCATCTTACATTATACATTTATTTCATTGAGGAACTTTTATGGTGGCAAAGAAACTTTTTTTATCATTCTTAATAACAATTCTTCTATATGGTTGTTATGAATCCAAAGAAATAACAAAAAAAGCAACATTGATTCTTGAGAATGCATCAATTTATACAGTCAATAAAAATCAACCGTGGGCATCCGCAGTAGCCATTAAAGACGGAGAAATCATTTTTGTTGGAAATGATTCAGATGCAAAAAAATACTCAGGTGATCAAACTAGAATTATTAATCTAAACGGAAAAATGATTCTTCCTGGATTTCACGATATACATGTTCACCCTGTCCATGGAGGTGTAACTTATCTTCAGTGCAACCTCAGTGAGATAAGAGGAATTGATAACATTTTAAGCAAGATAAAAGCGTGCGCAAACAATAAAAATGAAAATGAATGGATACTCGGCGGTGGGTGGGCTGTTGATAATTTTAGTGCATCAAGATTACCTGATAAGGAAATGTTGGATGAAATCATCTCAAGTAGACCGGTATCACTTAAATCCTCGGATGGTCATTCATTATGGGCGAATAGCAAAGCGTTAGAAATCTCCAATATAAATAATGAGACTCCAGATCCGTTAAATGGAAAAATAGAAAGATATCCAAACTCAGAAGAGCCAACCGGATTATTACATGAAGATAGCGCAATGATGCTGGTAATGGATAATCATCCAGAGCTTACTCAACAGGAATTAATAGATGGATTAATCTTTTCAAGAGATGTCTTTCATAAACTAGGAATAACCGGTGTCCAAGATGCATTATTAAAATTGGATCCGGGCGACCCCTATTATGGGTTAGATGCTTATAATTATCTCGATTCAATGGATGAATTAAATTTACATGTTATTGCCGCCATGTTCTGGAAGAATGGTCAGCCGCTTGAGCCTCAAATTGAAAGATTCAAAAAAATAAGACGTCAACAACAATCCAGCAAAAATGTTCATGCAACCTCGATTAAAATATGGCAAGACGGTGTTATTGAGACATACACAGCTGCAATGAAAGAACCTTATTCTGATAGATCAGATTTATTTGCAGGTGAGCTTCAAAATACCCCTGAAAATCTTAATGCTGCAATACAAGCAATGGACGAAGAAGGCTTTCAAATACATTTTCACGCTATTGGTGATAGAGCTATTGAAGTTTCTTTTGATGCCCTTGAGAATGCAAGAAAAATAAATGGTATCAGAGATAGTCGGCATCATATTTCCCACATACAAGTTTTTCTAGAAAAAGACATCCCAAGATTCAAAGAGCTAGATGTGGTTGCTAATTTTCAGCCATTATGGGCTATAGAAGATGAATACATTACTGAGCATACATGGCCAAAAATTGGTATGGATAGGAGCAGATTTCTTTATCCCATAGGGAGCGTTAAAAAAACAGGTGCAAAAATTGCTTTTGGTAGTGATTGGTATGTGACATCGGTGAATCCACTTGATGGTATTGAAGCGGCAGTGACAAGACTGGAACCAAATGGAATGACAAGTAATCCTCTGGGTGAGAATGAGGAAATTGATTTAGCTTCAGCAATAGAGGCTTATACCATTAATGGCGCCTTTGTAAATTTTCTTGATGATAGAGTTGGAAGTATAGAAACAGGAAAGCAAGCTGATTTAGTTATCATAAATAAAAATTTATTTGATATCCCACCGGAGGAAATTAATGAAGCAGAGGTAACAGCAACATTATTTAACGGGAAGTTGGTTTATGGTTCTTTCTAATTTTCAAAGTTGATAAGTAACCCATCTCTAAGTTCCAGTATTCTGTCAGCAGTTTTCGCGATACTTAAATCATGGGTAACAATAACTATGGATGATTGGATTTCTTTTTGTATATTAAGCATTAAATCCATTACTTGATTTCCATTTCCTCTGTCAAGATTTCCGGTTGGTTCGTCTGCTAAGATTAAACTAGGCTTAGTTATCAAAGCCCTTGCAACTGCTGCTCTTTGGCGTTCTCCTCCTGACATTTCAGAAGGTCTATGGTCTAACCTTTTTGACAAACCAACCCTATCTAGGATAGAAGCAGATTCAATCATTGACGATTCCTTTTCTTTCCCTCTAATAAGTAATGGCATAGCCACATTTTCCTGTGCAGTGAATTCATGCAAAAGATGATGAAACTGATAAATAAAACCTAAAAAACGATTTCTGATATCTGATTTTTGATTTTCGTTTGCTTTGTCAATTGATTCACCATTAATTTCAATGCTTCCTGAGGTAGCAGTATCTAAACCACCCATGACTTGTAATAAAGTTGTCTTTCCGGAACCTGACGAACCCATGATTGCGATTCTCTCTCCTTTTATTACATCTAATGAAATACCTAATAAAACCTCTATATCTCTATTATTGTCTTTGTATATCTTTTGAATTTTACTGCAAGATAAAACTATCTTATTTCTCATATCGCAAAATCTCCGATGGTGACACTCTTAGTGCTGTCCAGGCTGGATAAATCGTTGATAATAATGTCATTATAAAAGCGATTGTAGCAACTGTTGCAACATCAATGACCCTAAGATCAGCTGGAACATCACTAATAAAATAAACCTCCGAGGCTAATATTTTCATATCAAATAAGGATTCAATAATCGCTATAATAGACTCAAAATTAAGCGCTAGAAGTGAGCCTATTGTAACACCTAATATTGTACCTAATGATCCGACAATAAATCCATGATATATATATATTTTTAATATTGATGAAGAGGAAATACCATTCGTTCGAAGAATAGCAATATCAGATTCTTTTTCCCTTACAACCATCATAAGTGTTGATACAATATTAAATGAAGCTACTGCTATTACGGATAGTAAAATAATAAATAAAATGGATTTTGTAATTCTGATAGAAAAAAATAAATTTGAATGACTTTGCGTCCAATCTCCAATCAGAAAATTTCCTCCCATGGATAATGCAACTTCCCTTACAGTCTGATTTGCTTCATAAATGTTTTTAACAGAGAGTCTTAACCCTGTAACCGAATCGCCCATTCTCATTAAGCGTTGAGCATCACTTATATCAATCAAAACCAGATTTCTATCGTATTCACTCATTCCAGCACGAAATATTCCAGAAACTTCGAAATCTTTAGAGCGTGGGAATATCCCCATGGGTGTTGATATTCCCTCGGTAAGGTTGAGGTTTACAATATCTCCGATTTCAACCTTGAGATAGTTAGCCAAATCTTCACCAATAATAGCTTTAAATGAGTTCTTTTTAACCTCAAAGATATTACCTTGTTTTATAAAGTCTGAAAATTCAGGATTTTCATTATTGAGATTGATTGAGTTAATACCTCGAAATGTGATGCTCGATAACCTATTTTCGTATACAAGCATTCCAATGGATTGAATATAGGGCGAAACACTTAAGACATTATTATTATTTTTTGCAATACTCGTTAATTGCTCCCCATTAGATAATCTTCCAGAAGGATCTTCTATGTTTGCGTGCCCAGACATAACAAGAAGTTTTGACTCAAGTTCTTTTTCAAACCCATTTACAACCGACAAAACAACAATTAAAAGCGCAACTGCCAACATAATACCCAACATCGATATCCAAGAAATCAGAGATATAAAGCTGTTGCCTTTCTTTCCAAATGCATATCTGCTCGCAACCCAGGATAATTCTCTATTTTTCATATTATTCGTACCTCAGAGCGACAGCTGGTTGTACTTTAGCAGCAATACTTGCGGGATAATAAGTGGCCAATAATGTAATTAAATAAGAAATCAATCCAATAAAAAATACATCATTGATTAATAACACAGAGGGTATTTCTGACATATAAAAAACATCGCCAGGCATAATTTGAAAACCAAAGAATTCTTCAATTTTCGGGGCCCACTCAGGCACATTACTTGCTATTAAACAGCCAATAAATACACCGAATGATACTCCAAAAAATCCTATCATTGACCCCTGAATAAAAAATACATTTTTTATCGAATTAGCACTCATTCCAAGTGTTCTTAAAACGGCTATATCGGTTTTTTTATCAGTTACAACCATAATCAAACTGGCGACAATATTAAACGTCGCAACTCCAATCACTAGAAATAATATCGATGTCATCATTACTTTTTCTAATTGGATTGCACCGAAAAATGCAGAATTCTCTTCAGTCCAGTCCACACTGATATAATTTTCACCCAGCGATTCAGCTAATGCTTTGGATATTGCAGGAGCTTGCATAGGATTTTTACTTATGTATCTTAATTGCGAATATCTATTGGCAGATACTATCTCTTCTGCATCATTATAGTTCACGAGCGCCAAAACGGAATCATATTCTTGTATTCCCGCCTTAAAAAAACCTTTAACTTTAAACGTTGTTAATACCGGATCAATTGAGCCATTGCTAGCAACTGGAATCATTAAAATTAAATCATCACCCGTCGATACATTTAAAGAATACGCTAGATCACTTCCAAGTAATATCGCATTTGACCCTTTATGTATCTTATTCAAATCACCAGCAATAAAATTTATTTTTTTCCCAACAACTTCTTTTTCGTAATCAGGAATTACAGCATGAATTTTTATTCCTTTTATACTCCTTTCACTTCTGACGACCGCATCAAATGAAATCAATGGAGAAGCAGCTATAATATCCTCATTAACGATAATTTTTTTGTGAAGTTCTTGCCAATTTTCATCAACATTTTTTATACTTCCATGATAAGACATACTCAAAAGCCTATCCCTAAGTTCAGATTCAAAGCCATTCATAACTGATAATATTGTTATTAATGAAGCTACACCGAGAGTAATACCGATCAATGAGACCATAGAAATAAAAGAGGCGAACCCATTACTTTTTTTTGATCTCAAGTAACGTAAGCCGATGAAGATTTCTGTTTTCTTAATCATGTATAGTATCTTAGTATGTCTTGATAAAAATATTACATATTTATTTTAAAAACTTATTAGAAATGCTGAGATAATAAAAATTTAATTCTTATGATGTGAGATTAGATGGTATATTCTCATATTCGATTACCACATAAATTAGTACAAATTAATTCAATTTTTTGGAGCGCTCTAATAATGAGAAATATGATTCAATTTTATATAAATGGAGAATGGGTAGATCCTGTTAAGCCAAATACATGTGATGTTTATAATCCTTCTAATGGAGAAGTATGTGGTCAGATTAGCATGGGATCATCAGCAGACGTCGACATAGCTGTGAATGCCGCAAACCAGGCATTTAAAACTTTTTCGCTTTCATCCAAAAAAGAAAGATTAGAATTACTCGAATCAATATTAAAAATTCTTATTGAAAGAAATGAAGAAATAGCTAAAGCTATCATGGAGGAAATGGGTGCACCTTGGACACTCGCTCTAAAAGCACAAGCAGAGAGTGGGCCTCAACAGTTTAAAGCAATAATTGATGTTTTGAAAAATTACTCTTTTGAGGAAATGATAGGCTCAACATGTGTAGCAAAAGAAGCTATCGGTGTGTGCGCCATGATAACACCCTGGAACTGGCCAATAAGTCAAATTGCATTAAAAGTCGCTCCAGCATTAGCTGCTGGATGCACTATGATATTAAAACCCAGTGAAATTGCTCCCTTTAATGCAATGCTATTTACTCAAGCGCTTCATGATGCAGGTGTTCCTAAAGGGGTTTTTAACTTAATTAATGGAGACGGTCCAATTGTTGGAGAGACCCTAAGCAGTCATCCTGGGATTGCCATGATTTCATTTACAGGATCAACTCGAGCTGGAATCTCGGTGGCTAAAAATGCAGCACCCAGTGTAAAACGAGTTACTCAGGAGCTAGGAGGTAAATCTGCAAATATTATTCTTGAAGACGCAGACTTCAACAAAGCTGTTTCTAGAGGCGCAATGAGTTGCTTCAGTAATAGTGGTCAATCGTGTAACGCGCCAACAAGAATGCTTGTTCCTGAGGATAAAATAAAAGAAGCAGCAAATATTGCATCCAAAGTAGCTGAGACAACAAAGGCAGATGATCCAACAAAAGATTCTACAAAAATAGGTCCTGTAGTATCAAAAACACAATGGGATAAAATTCAGAAATTAATTCAAGTTGGTATAGATGAAGGAGCTGAATTAGTTGCAGGAGGCACTGGTAACCCTAACCCAGACAGTAATGGATACTTTGTAAAGCCAACTGTTTTTTCAAATGTAAGTAATAATATGGAGATAGCAAGAGAAGAAATTTTCGGACCGGTTTTATCGATTATTCCTTATAAGGATGAGGAGGAAGCTATAGAAATTGCAAATGATACTCCATACGGTCTTGCTGGATACGTAAGCTCAGAAAATATTGAACATGCCCGTTCTGTTGCATCTAAGCTCAGGACCGGGATGGTTCATATTAACGGTGCACCTTTGGATGCAATGGCTCCATTTGGCGGATACAAGCAATCTGGTAACGGAAGAGAATGGGGTGAATATGGTATGGAAGAATTTCTCGAAATTAAATCAGTTTATGGATACAAAAATAAGAATTGAATTAATCTCTAGAATTATTAGATTTATCAACATCAATTGGAATTGATATTGTTTTAGTCACGTTTTCTTTATCAAATTTTATGGTCGCAGAAACAACAAAGAACACCCTACCTTCTCTCCTTGGGATAATCATTACCTGTTGCTCTGGATAAATACCTCTGAGACTACTTGATAATTCAAATTTATCAATCTGGTTATCTCCAAATGAGATGTCATCTTCTGTTACCGAAGAATAATTCAGAAATAATTTTTTTGAGGAGTCATTGGCCCTAAATAACAGACTAATAATGACTGACTCATCCAGGATAGGTTTATTCAGAATTTCAAAATCAATTGTAATAGTTTGATCATTTATCTTATTTTCTCTTTCTTTCTCAACAAGTAATTCATTCTCTGTATCAACTTGATTACATCCCACAAAAAGCAATAAAATCCATATCAAAAAATTTGACCATAGCTTTCTCATGCATTCCATTATATACGAATAAAATAAAACATTTCACTGCAGTGTTATCTAGAAATTATAATTTATTTACGGAAAAAGCTTGAATATTTAATTATTTAGGCAAAATTTAATCAAAATATTCTTTTTTTCAAGTATTTATTATTAATAAATCATTGATTTATATGATATTTGATAAATATGAATAATAATTTTTTAATATTAATGATAATGCTATTGCGAATCATTCTCATTTAGTTTATCTTTCTTCCGTTTTCAATTAAATATTATTTTATATATGGATATAAAAGGAAACGTTATGAGTTATTTAAATAAAACTGTTAATAAATTATCAATACTTTTGGCTGGATTTATTTTTAGTTCAGTTGCTGTTGCACAAAGCTCAGCTGAAATAGATGAAATTATTGTAAAAGGCAAGGTTCTCTATTCAGATCAAGTTAATGCTTTAAGAACACCAGTTCCTATATCTGATGTTCCTCAGACATTATCAATTGTTACTGACGAAGAAATTCGTAAACAGGGTTTCAGAGAATTAGGTGACATAGTGCGTTACACGCCCGGAGTAAATACTTCACAAGGTGAAGGTCATAGAGACTCAGTTGTTTTTCGCGGTGTAAGGTCTACTGCTGACTTCTATGTGGATGGAGTAAGAGACGATGTGCAATACTTCAGGTCACTCTATAACGTAGAACAAGTAGAAGTCTTGAGAGGTCCAAATGCCCTACTTTTCGGTAGAGGTGGAACTGGTGGAATAATAAACAGAGTATCAAAAAAAGCTCAAGTTGGAGAGCAGTTTGGCTCATTCACTATGGGTAGAGATACTTTTGGTTCACGTGATATTTCAGCTGATTACAATACTGAATTAAATGATAACGCAGCTTTACGATTAAACGTACATATGGATCAATTAGAAAACCACAGAGATTTCTATGAAGGCAATCGTTATGGATTTAATCCTACTATGAGATTTGAAATCAGTGAGGACTCTACACTTGATCTCTCTTATGAGCATGCTAATCACGAGAGATTCATTGATCGTGGGATACCTACAATGAATGGTGAGCCTGTTGAAAAACTCTCAGAGATTGTTTTTGGTGATGAAGATCTTAACATCACTACACTTAAAGCTGATATTTGGAAAGCAAATCTAAGTAGAAATTTCTCCGAAACAATGAAGGGGAACCTTACTTTCCAAAAGAGTGAATTTGAAAAAATGTACCAAAACCTCTATGCAGCAGCATATGATGGTGTAAATGACACAGTTACTCTCGATGGTTACCGTGATCCAACGGTGCGAGAGAATACTATTATATCTGGTAACATTGTTAGCGAAATCCAAACAGGATCTATAACTCATACACTTCTTATTGGTGCAGAGCTTATCGATACTGCAAATGCAAACCACCGATTTGACTCATACTTCTCAACCACTGGAAAGGATAAAGAAACATTTAAAGTCGCTAGACCATTAGATATTTCTGTAAATTCTTTGGGCGTAGCAACTACTGTTGATTTTGCGACTAAACTCAAAAGTAAAACAGACAGTGGGATAAGTGTTGAGTCCATCTATATCCAGGATCAAATAGATCTTTCAGATAACTTTAAGGTTCTATTAGGTGGTCGTTTTGATCTATTCGATATTACTGTTCGTGATATTAAAGCAGGAACGTCAGAGTCCAGAAAAGATGAAGAGTTCTCTCCAAGAGCAGGTTTAATCTATAAGCCACAAGAGAATATTTCACTATATGTAAGTTACAGTGAAAGCTTCTTGCCAAGATCAGGTGAGCAATACAAAAAACTTGCCTCAAGTGCGGCGAAACTCGATCCAGATGTATTCGAAAGCACTGAAGTTGGTGTTAAGTGGGACTTAACTGATGATCTTAGCTTCACTGCGAGTTATTTTGATAGTGAACAAACTCAGGCTGTCAGTGATAGCGAGACTGGCGAGATGTCTGAAATTGTTGGCCTAACAGTCGATGGTTTTGAACTTGAACTTAAAGGTCAACTCACAGATAACCTTTACCTTGCCTTTGGTTTGAGTAACCTAGATGGTAAAACAAGTTCGGGTGGAGAACCACGTGAGATACCAGAACATACGGGTTCTATTTATGCGATATGGCAATCAAGTGATGATGCTGGATACTCTGTTGGTGTAACAACCCAGGGAGATTCAGTTATTGGAAATAATAAGCCTGGTAACATACTTCCAAGTTACACAAGGGTTGACGTCGCAGCATGGAAAAATCTATCAGAAAACTTAAGTGTTCAAGTTAACATCGAAAACCTAACTGATGAATTGTATTTCCCACACTCTCACAGTACTCACCAGGCATCTGTTGGCGAATCATTTAATGGGAGAATTAGTGTAAGAAGAACATTCTAATTAGCCAATCAGAGTGGTTTGTTTAATAAAATTATAATAAACCACTCTGGAATTAGAAGTTAGATACAAAGTAATAATAGTTTCAAGGTTAAGGCGCCGAGATTTGATAGTTGACGAAATAATAGTGGATTTCAGTTAACATGCATTCATCTTCTCAATATCAACCCCTCAATAGATATGAGAGGCAAATGAATAATCTCTTCTCTGTAGATGCAAATCTCGGTGCCACTAATCTAGCAAATAACTCAAATAGTATTGACAATCATTCTCATTCGTATTTAAATACAAATCTTCAATCATCTAAATCTATAAACATATATGTACGTTTGTCTTTGCAAAGCAATTACAGAATCACAAATTAGCGCAGCTGTAGATGAAGGCGCCGATTCTCTAGTTAAATTAAGAAAAAAAATCGGTGTCGCAGATTCGTGTGGAAGCTGTATAGAAACAACCGAATCAATTATTCAAAAAAAGACAAAAGAAAAGTCTAAACCCAGTATTTACATACCTTCTGTCGCGTAATATCAGAACCCACGAAATTAAAAAAATTACGCTTATGACGTAATGATTATAGGTACATTTTCTTAATAATAATCATTCGTAAATGAGAATTATTCACTGCTTGTCATCGCCCTTATTCCTATTATTATTATTCTAATTAGAACGATAATTGAGGTATAAAAATATGAAAGGCGATAAACAAGTCATTGAACATCTAAACCGCATATTAAAAAATGAGCTTACAGCTATAAACCAGTATTTCCTCCACTCAAAGATTTATAAAGACTGGGGCATCACTAAGTTAGCAGAAAAAGAATATGAAGAGTCTATTGATGAAATGAAACATGCAGACGAATTAATTGAACGTATATTATTTCTTGAAGGACTCCCTAACCTTCAGTCTCTGGGAAAGCTTAGGATCGGTGAAAATGTTAACGAAATGCTTCAATGTGATCTTGATCTTGAAATAGATGCTATATCTGATCTTCAAAATGCCGTTGCATATGCTGACGAAATCAGAGATTACGTAAGTCGCGAATTATTTAATTCGATACTCGCATCTGAGGAAGGTCATGTTGATTGGCTAGAGACACAACTAACTTCAATTGAAAAAATGGGAGTCGAAAACTTTATTCAACACCAGAGTTAAATCAGCGCTCATTTTGATTAACTAACCTCCAAGCACTCTTGGCCATCTCTCATATGCCATTTCTCTTATTATTGGGGTAATTGTTACGATATAAATGCGTGACTCTACCCCATTTCTCGCTAACAAAGCTTGTATCCATTTCCCCTTTGTAACATCAAACCAACCTGCTTGCCCTTCAATATCTTGTTCAACAAAACCTTTTGCATAGACTTTTACAGCTTTTGGATGCCACTGATTCCAATATCCTGCACGAATATCGGTTAGTAATGCACGCGCACCTAGTGGAAAATTAATTTTTTCATTTTTTCTTCTACCCCAAGTAATTAAAATCTCTTTTCCAGATTTTTTTTTAACAGGAAGTTGTGCGTACGGATCCAAAAAGAATACACGATACTCTTGATTTTGATAATTGTATGTAATTCCCAAGCACATCTTTTTTATATTGTTTGACGGTGTCCAAACGGTTTCCATGCAGGTGCGATAACGTTTGGCATTTTAGAGCGATGCATTAACCTAGCGGGTGATAATGAAAAGTTTCCGTAACGTTGATTAACTTCATCAACTGCTTTGTATAAATCCATTCGATTTTCATTTATTCCATCAAACAATCTTAGTTGCTGATTTCTCAGCTTTGGATCAAGTGCTGTAATCTGTACTTGATAGGCACCCTCTCCTAGCCAATATTTCTTTAAAAAACTTAAGCACAACTTATAAATGTCACGACCATCGCATGTTGCATAATTTGTATAAAACTTACCACTCAACCAACCGCCATTAATTTTTATACCTATAAAGAATCGCTGAGCCTCAAAACTATATTTACGTAATCGTTCAGCAACTTTTTCGCTCATATGTAAAAAAAACACCTTAATAATATAAATGTCTTTGGTATTTGGCGGCATCACTTTACCGTGACCAATTGATTTTGGTGGGGCCACATTAATATTGACAGGCTCAGGATCAAGACCTTGGGCCATAAACCAAATTCGACGCCCTAGATTTCCAAACCTTTTTGCTAGCACACCAATCGGTAAATTTTGCATATCCCCACAAACATAAACACCTCTCTCCGCCAGGAAAGAACCTATACCTTTGGCAATACCACATAAATCAGTCACGGGAACATGATGCAGCACATTTTTTGATGCCCAAGGAGGAATAACAGTCAATCCATCTGGTTTTTTTAGTTTGGCGGCATATTTTGCAGTTGTTTTATCTCCAGAAAGACCGACAGAGCAGAGTAAGCCATCTGAACAATCATGAACTCTTTTTTTTACGAGCTGAGCAATTTTTTCGGGGTTACCTAAAAGCTTCTGGCAACGAGTTATATCAAGAAAAGCCTCATCAACAGAAAACACTTCAACGTCTGGGGTGAATGAAATCAATTCATTCATTATGCGAGAAGATATTTCGGCATAGCGTTTAGGTCGAGATGGACGTTTCACAAAACTATTGCAACGTTTTTTCGCTTCTTTCACTCGCATTCCTGTTTTGATTCCGAAAGCTCGAGCCTCATAAGAGCATGTAATTATAGTAGTTCCATCCCATCCATTCGTAATTCCAATCGGTTGACCCTGAAGCTCGGGAAAGTCAAATTGCTCTATAGAAGCAAAAAATGCATTCATATCTATTAGTATGATGGCTCGATCCCATATTTTTTGCCTTTTCTCTTTAATCATAATATTCGAATACACTCACTAATAAGTTCTCATTTGACCCACAAGAATACCCTGGATTGTTATTCTTTTAGATTTATACATCTTTGGTTTCAAGGTCCTGTTAGCTGGTCTTAGCTCTATACAACCATCCTCATGATGATGTAAATATTTAAGCGTGGTTTCCTCTTGATCAATAAGCACTACAGCAATTTGGCCGTTTTCAGCATTATTCTGTGAGTGAATGATTACCCAATCCTCATTATGTATACCGGCTTCTACCATCGAATCACCAATCACTTTCAATGCATAACGATTATCACCCAACAATAATGCGTTTGGATCTAACTGATTGTCACCCATAATCGCTTCAATTGGTTTTCCTGCTGCAATTTTACCCATCAGTGGTAACGAATTTTTATCTTCTGATGCAACTAACTCCAAGCCACGCCAAATACGCTTCTCTCTTCTAAGATAGCCCTTGTGTATCAGGCTCTTGATATAGCGCCCTACAGTTCCAGGTGATTCTATACCAACTAGTTTTCCAGTTTCTCTGACAGTAGGCATTTCGGAAAATTTATCGTAATAATCGCGAATAGATTCCAATATTTTTTTCTCTAAACGAGTTAACCGATCTCTCATAATGTACTCCTTATGTACTCTATAATAATAAAACATATAGCATAGTTAATTCAAGGGCTATATATATAATTTTTTATATTTATTTTTTTTTAAGTTTAATTTATAAATCATTGTTTTATATTATTTTATTTATAAATTAATAAAGTATTTGAAATAAATTTATCTTTATGAAAACATAAAACATTATCAACAGAAACAAGGAAGTTACTTGAAAAAAAAGCGCCTCCTTTATTTGAACAATGGAACTAGCTCAACTTCAGTAAATAAGCTTGACGATCAGTTTAAAAATTTCGGCTTGAATGTTAAAAAGTACTGGGCATTTAATAATGAATTCCCAAAAAATTTATCGAATTATGATGGGGTATTTATTTCAGGCAGTCCACATGGGGCCTATGAAGATATTCCATTCATCAACAGAGAGCATGATTTAATTATAGAGGCGGCACAAAGAGACATACCAATGCTCGGGATTTGTTTTGGACAACAAATACTGGCATCAGCCTTATGTGGAAGAGAGCAGGTATTTCGAAGAAAGTCTTGCGAAGTAGGATACAGGCACCTAAAAACAACACAATTAGTAAAAAATGATAAGATCTCCTCGCATTTGGGTAAAAATGTTTATATGTTTGTTTGGCATAATGATGAAGTCTATCCTGATCATCCTGATTTAAATATTATTGCCTATACCGAAGATTGCCCTAACCACATCTTTCGATATAAAGATAAATGTATTTGGGGTATACAAGGTCATCCAGAAATAACTCTAAAAGAATCAAAAAACTGGTTCGAAGAAAATCGTAATGATCTTGAAAAAGATGGTGCAAACATAAAAGATCTTATCAGTGAAGCAAACGAAGCCAAACCAGCTAAAATGATGATAGAGCGATTCGCAAAATTAATTTAAAATTAAGTGTTATGAATAAAATAAAATACATATCTATATGCACGTTATATTTTATATCGCCCTTTATTTACTCTAGTTTGAATGCAGACGAACTCTTTTTTGCAAGCTGGGGGGGAGCATATCAACGGGCAATCGAAGATGCATGGTTAGATCCATTTTCAAATGAAAGTAATATAGAGATATATCGTGACACAGAACCAGAAATTGCAAAGATCAGAGCCATGGTTGACACTGGAAATGTGCAATGGGATATCGTAACTGGTGGTGGCGAGACCTTAATGAAAGGCATCGAGTATAATTTATTCGCAAAAATTACTGACGAAATGGTTGATCAAACATCAATAATCAGCTCAATTAAAAATCAATACGGCGTACCTACTGAAATTTATTCGACTGTTATTGCTTTTTCTAAAACTAAATTTCCTGTCGAAAAACCTCAAACCTTTTCAGATTTTTGGAATGTTCAAAAATTTCCAGGGAGAAGAGCTTTACCTGATGACCCAGCTGCAGTCCTAGAAGCTGCCCTTCTTGCTGATGGGGTAAATAAGGAGGATGTATACAAAACACTAAATACAAAAAAAGGTATGCAACGCGCTATCAATAAAATTCGTGAAATTAAAGATCATGTTACTTTTTGGTGGTCTAGTGGTGCGCAACCAGTTCAAGCACTTGGTAGCGGTGAAGTTGATCTCGCTCTTGGGTGGAATGGTCGCTTTCAATCTGGTATTGATAATGGTTTAGATATTGAAATGGCTTGGGGTGAGAGTATCTCACACGTTGGTTATATGATGATTCCTCAAGGCGCACCTAATAAAAAAGCAGCTTTACAACTTCTTAACTACATCACTCAACCTAAAATCCAAGCAAAAATAAGTAGCTATATTTCATATGGTCCAGCGAGTGAAGAAGCGCTTAATTATATAGACGAGGAAACAAAAGCGAAGTTACCATCTACAAAAGAGCGAATACGTAATACATTATTTTTAGATATTTCATGGTGGGCTAATCATTCAACACAGGCATTAGAAGAATATTTACTCGTAATACAGGAATAATCATTGAACAAAATTACACAAGAGCTATGGTTTTCCAAAGAAGAATATCAATACCGCATCTCCAAAATAAGAGATGAAATCAATAAATTAAATATAGATGCATTAATAGTATTTTTTCCAGAGAATGTAACATGGTCAACTGGATTCTTTACAAGAGGTTATTCATCTTTTCAATTTGCAATCATTCCTGCAACTGGTGAACCTCATATTGTTTGCAGGGATGTGGAAGAATTTTACATAAAAAAAACATCTCCATTTTCTAACTATACCCTCTGGAATGATAGTGATGACAAAATCACCATAGCTACTCAAGCTATTAAATCCTTATTGGGCAAAAAAGCCTCGGTCGCGATTGAAGAAAATGCATGGTCATTATTAGTTACACGGTATCGCGAAATGAAGAGACGTCTTAAAGGTTTTGAATGGCATGATGGATCCAATATCATAATAAATCTTCGAATGATCAAATCAGAAGCCGAGATCGCATATCAAAAAAAAGCAGCCCATGCCGCTGAAATGGGAATGTCTTCTGCTATTGAAATGGCAATCACTGGAAAATCTGAAAGAGAGATGGCTGCAAATATTTGCAAAAAAATGATCATGGAAGGAAGCGATCGCGCGGGTCCAGGTGTTTTATCCTCTGGTGAAAGAGCTTTATATTTGCATGGTGGCTATAGTGACAGAATTTTTAAGTCTGGAGATAAAATTCAACTTGAGACAACACCGCATGTTAAAAATTATCATGCGCGCTTTATGCGGCCAATTATGGTTGAAAATGCAACTGATCAACAATACAAGTTTGTTGAGTCTCTTATCAAAATTCAAGATGAAGCATTAAATGAGGTAAAGCCAGGAGTTTTGGCGGTAGTTCCTGATTTAATATATAGAGAAGGTATACTGAATATAGTCAATAAAGGGCAATATACAAACAAGACCTTCTATTCTATTGGTCTTTTGATGGAGCCCAGTGGAGGAGAACCTCTCGAAGCCCACCCACTAGCGAAATGGGAATTCAAGAAAGGAATGACTTTCCACACTTACCTTCTAGTAAATGGATTTGGCATGTCAGAAACAATACTAATAACTGAGAACGGTTACGAACGCTTAACAAACTTCCCAAGGAAACTATTTATTGGTGGTAACCCAATATAATCGAATCATGAGTACACAAAAATCAAAATGGCCTTGGTTCGCAGTAACACCAATGATATTTGTTTCATTATTGGTATTTGTAATTCCAGTTTTCTCTTTTTTGTTTATCAGTTTTGGGGATAGTTTCGACACTTTATCATTTGTTAATTATAAAAAAATTATCGAAACACCAATTTACAAGCAAATAATTTTCAATACATTCAATATTGCTTTTTTAGTAACTGTAACCTCAATAATTTTTAGTTATCCAATTGTTTATTTGTTGGTTAATGCCTCAGAGCGTTTGAGAAAATTTATATTAATCTTGGTTTTACTTCCTTTTTGGACAAGCGCGCTCGTAAGAACAACTGCCTGGATAGTTATTCTTCAACGAAATGGAATTCTTAATGAAATACTCTTGTTTTCAGGCCTCATAAATGAACCAATTTCATTTATTTATAATTTTTCAGGTGTATTGATTGGGATGACTCATGTTTTAATGCCATTTGTTATTTTTCCTCTATATGCATCCTATAAAAACATAGATGCATCACTTATTGAAGCAGCTGAAAGTCTTGGTTCAAGGTCTCTACAAACAATAAAATACCTAATATTACCTCTGACAATGCCAGGTGTTATTGCTGGGGCTATTATTGTTTTCATGAGCGCAATTGGATACTACATCACCCCTGCTCTTATGGGTGGCCCCAAACAAACAATGATTGCTATGCTTATAGAGAATAATATAAATCGAACTTTAAATTGGGAGTTAGCTGCGGCATTATCAGCTGTTTTACTTATCTTCACCCTAACACTTTTTGTAATATTTCAAAGATACTTTGGGTTTGATAAATTATTGACCGATAACTCGCAAAAAGGTGTTGGTCAAAAACATACAAATCATAATTCTCCCTCCAGATTTATAATGTATTTTATGGGAATGGTTGTTTGTGTTTTTCTCATTGCTCCAATTCTCATCGTCTTTCCAATGAGTTTAAGCGCATCGCCTTTTCTTGAATTTCCCCCTCAAGAATACAGCTTAAAGTGGTATGAAAGTTTTTTTTCCGACACACGCTGGATAAGAGGCTTTTGGAATTCATTGATAGCCGCTTTCGCTACCATAGTAATCTCACTACCAATAGGTACACTTGCTGCTATTGGCATTAATGAAATGAAAAGAAAGACCCGCTTATGGCTTGAAACATTCTTTATATTACCAATGGTGGTTCCTGTTATTATTTTTGCTATAAGCTTATTTTATTTTATAGCGCCACTAAAATTGAATAATTCACCGATCACACTGGGCATCGCTCATAGCATACTTGCGATGCCTTTTGTTTTTCTCACAGTTAGCGCGTCTTTAAAAAATTTCAATAAAAATCTTGAATATGCTGCTTATGGGCTCGGAGCATCTTGGTTAACTATGTTCAGGAAAGTGATGTTACCCATAATCACCCCAGGTATCATTGCTGGAGGGATATTTTCATTTATCCAAAGTTTTGATGATGTGGTTTTAGCCTTGTTTCTTACCAATATAAAATCAAGAACATTGCCTCGAATAATGTTTGAAGGCATAGCACATGAAATTGATCCAACAATTGTAGCTATATCAGGAATACTGATAATTCTAACCATAATATTATTTTCAGTTAATATTTTATTCTCATCGGAAAAATCAAAATGACAGAAAAAATTAATAACTCATTAGTGATCAAAAATGTTGAAAAGAAATTTGATAATGTCATCGCACTAAATAAAATTTCTCTAAAAGTTAGTGAAGGTGAGTTTTGTACACTTCTTGGCGCCTCAGGATCAGGTAAGACAACTTTATTAAGAGTAATCGCAGGTTTTGAACCCATAGATAATGGAAGCATACAAATAAATGGTAAAAATGTTGAAACACTATCAATTGCTAATAGGAATATAGGTATGGTCTTTCAAAACTACGCCCTCTTTCCTCATATGAGTGTTAGAGAAAATGTTGCATTTGGTCTAAAAATGAGAAAACTCAATAAATCAGCTATTGAAAAAAAGACAAATGAAGCGTTAAGTTTAGTGAATTTGATTAACGAGGCAGAAAGATTTCCTAACCAACTTTCGGGAGGACAGCAGCAAAGAGTAGCTCTCGCGAGAGCAATAATCATAAAACCTTCAATATTATTAATGGACGAACCTCTCGGTGCTCTAGATAAAAATTTGAGAAAAGAAATGCAAGCTCAAATAAAGGAGCTTCATAAAAACATCAATGTGACAATCATCTATGTTACACATGACCAAGAAGAAGCTTTGTATCTGTCCGATAGAATTGTTTTACTTGATAAGGGGGATATTATTCAATCAGGTAATAGTAGAGATCTCTATCAAAAACCAAAAAATAAGATGGTTGCCAGTTTTCTAGGTGAGTGCAACTTTATCACATTAGAAAATCATCAAAAAATAGTGTTACGTCCCGAATCGTTCAAAATATCGAATAAAAAGACAAATGATAATAATATTGAGATTAAAATAAAAAATATCGTTTTTCTTGGCAGTTACACAAAACTGATTGGAGATTATAATAACCAAGAAATTACAGCTATGTTCCACTCGAATGCATTACAAAAAAACATAGATAAGAAAAATAAACTTAATCTTACTTATGACGACAATGACCTAATTGATATATGAGGACTATTATGCGAAAAAGAATTCTTATTATTGCCTTTATTTCGTTTCTTATTTCAGGTTGCGTTACCAACCAAAAAATCGAAGCACTGGAGAATTATATCGGAAAAAATATCGATGATATTGTTCTCAGTAAAGGTGTTGCGACCTCTAAATTTGAAACATCAGATGGCGATATAATTTATGAATGGAAAAAAGTATATGGAATAATCGGTCCAAATTGCTGGGCTGAGAGACTGGTTGTAGATACAAAAGGCATAGTTACTCAATATGCTCTATCAATTTTATTATGTTGATTCATTAAATAATTTACTAAAATTCTTGGTTATACAATTTGTTTCATAGTATATTTTATCGATATTTTAATTAAAAAATTAAGGCTAAAAAACAAATGAATAATATCCGCTTGATCAAAATTATGCTTCTATTGTACTTATTTAATGTCTCAGTAATTGCAGATGACATTATTCCACCGGTCTCAATAATTCAACCTGGACCGCCAGGTGAAGAATCAGTAGATATTGATGCTGATAAAGCTTCTGAGATTGCTGATACTAGCTATACATCTGACGATGTTGAATTTATGCAGGGAATGATTATGCATCATCATCAGGCTATGATCATGTCTAATATGGCAGAAGACAGAACGAATTCAAATGCTGTTCTTGATATAGCAGGAAAAATTAAAGTCACACAGGATGATGAAATAGATTTTATGCAAGGCTGGCTTGAAGAGCGAGATGAAGATGCACCAAACCCTGAAATGATGCATCACATGAAATCACATAACAATATGGCAGGTATGGCAACACCTGAGCAACTTAAAGAATTAGAAAATAGCAAAAGCACTGATTTTGATAGGCTGTTTCTTCAATTAATGATCAACCACCACGATGGTGCAATAAAAATGGTAGATATACTCAGAAAGCAAAGAGGTTCTGCTTACGATCCTATTCTCAATGAATTTGCATCAGATGTTGTAAATGATCAGAGAGTTGAAATTGAAAGAATGAATATATTACTTGTTGGACTGTCGGACGACCCCAGAGCGGTTCTAGATGGAGGGTTGTATGATGCTGAAGAAGCAATACTAAATCTAGAGTTAATTACATCGTTACCGAAACCTGCAGGCTTCTATGACCCTAAGAATCCTTCTGGGCGTTACAATGAAAAAGAAAAAAATGAAGAAGAAGCTAACGAGGATGAAGATAAGAAAAAAACAAAATCAACAGAAGACGCATATAAGGACACAAGAAGCCCAATGTTAAGTTTCTCAAATACGGATATTGCATTTCGAGATGACGTATTAATTGCTGGAAGTTACCATGGTTTTAATATTTACAGAATGTTTGAGGGTGGAATTCCATCGCTGGTTTCATCTGTAATTTGTCCAGGGGGACAGGGTGATGTATCAGTAGTAGGTGATTTGCTTATAATGTCCGTTGAACAAACAAGAGGAAGAGTTGATTGCGGCCGACAAGGTGCTGGAAGCGAACCTACTCCAGAGAGATTTCGTGGAATTAGAATATTTGATATTTCTGACTTAAGAAGACCAAAGCAAGTTGGAATTGTTCAAACATGTCGAGGTTCGCACACACATTCAGTGGTTTCAGGTCCAGGTGCAGACGGCAAAATAATAGTTTACAACTCAGGAACCTCAAGTGTTAGAGATAATGAGGAACTTGCATCATGCTATGGAGATATTCCAGGTGATAACAGAACTGCTTTATTTAGAATTGACATCATTGAAATACCTGTAAACGATCCCTCAAAGTCAAAGATAGTAAGCAGCCCAACCGTATTTGCGGATGAAGAAACTGGGGCTTTAGCAGGACTATGGAGAGGTGGTGACCATGGAGAAGACACACAAACAACTCGCGTAACTGAGGAATGTCATGATATTACTGTTTTCCCATCAGCCAATCTTGCTGCTGGTGCATGTTCTGGAAACGGTATACTTTTTGATATAACTGATCCTTATGATCCTCAAAGATTGGATGTTGTATCTGATGAAGGCTTCGCTTATTGGCATTCAGCAACATTTAATAATGACGGAACTAAAGTGGTCTTCACTGATGAATGGGGAGGTGGCGGAAGACCTCGTTGCAGAGCATGGGACCCGATGACATGGGGTGCTGACGCAATATATGACATAGTTGAAAATAAACTCGAATACAAAAGTCATTATAAAATGCCTGCTCCTCAACTAGAGACAGAGAACTGTGTGGCGCATAATGGATCTATCATCCCAATTCCTGGCCGAGATATTTTTGTGCAAGCATGGTATCAAGGAGGAATTTCTGTAATAGATTTTACTGATTCAGAAAATCCCAAAGAAATTGCTTACTTTGATAGAGGTCCGATTGATGAGGAGCAGCTAGTTACAGGTGGTTATTGGTCTGTTTATTATTACGAAGGTTATATTTACGCAACAGAAATCGTTCGAGGTTTAGACGTGTTCAAGCTAACTCCAAGCGAGTTTATCAGTGAAAAAGAAATCGCTGCTGCTGCTGAGGCATATCCTGCTCAAGGATACAAAAGAGTATTCAATCCTCAACAACAGGTTCCCATGGCTTGGCCTCAATCAATAATAGAGAGCTTTAACGAATAGAGTTCTTTGTTCTTGATTTTTTAACTGGCTATTACTTGTTTTCATAATTCCGTGGTATTACCACGGAATTTTTGATCCATCATAATTAAAAAAACAACCGGAGTCAGGCTGACTCAAACTATCGATTACTTCAATCATTCCAGAGACACTTGTAGATGTATCTATCAGTCCATTTGGTCCACCCATGTCTGTTCTTACCCAACCTGGATGCAATAGAGCTACTTTCATGTCATCTTTGGCTAAATCAACCGAAATACTCTTTACAACTGAATTTAATGCGGTTTTTGAACTTCTATAAATGTATGCACCTCCGCTCTTATTATCATCAATCGAACCCATCTTTGACGTAATATAAATAAGTTTTTTTTGTGAACCATTCCTCAAATTATCTATTATCAGCTGTGTAAGTAAAAGTGGTGCGATTGCATTTGTTTGAAATACAGGAACCCAATTCTTTTCATCCACATTATTAAATGAAGAATCACGAGGTCCATAGACGCCAGCGTTATTGATAAAAATATCAACCGGAGTATCTCCGAGCTTACTAGAAAAATCTTTCAGTGATTGTTCTGAACTCACATCAAGTGAATGTACTTTTAAATTATCTAGATTCCGCGACATGCTGATTAATTCGCCAGAGATAGTTTCATCGCGATAAGTACCGATTACTTGATAATTTCGATTGCAGTATTGTTTTACCAGCTCTAACCCAATACCACGATTTGCTCCCGTTACTATTATAGTTGTCATAATTATTAAACCAGAATAATTTAAATCGTAATTTTAACCCCCCCTGATGAAACTATCAAAGTACGTGCTATGATTTAATAAATTCAATCTAGGAGGAATGAAATGAAAACAATACCTATATCAATTTCATTTACCAGAATGGTTAACTTTCTTGGTGTTTGCGGAATTATCGGTTCTTTGATATTCGTGGGTCTGGAGTTAAGGCAATCTCATAGAATTGCGCTTGCTGCTCAGCAGCAACAGAGAGCAGCATTGATTACAGAAGTCATAGGTTCGTTTTCGGAGGCAAGACCAGCCATAAGTTTTTTGGATTTTTTAGATCAATCTCTAGACTTAGAAAATGAGAATAACCGCGCTACAACGGAGACCTATATGTATAGAGTATGGATGATATATGAAAATGATTATCTTCAACATAAACTGGGATTGATGGATGAAGATGTGTGGCAAGCAAAAATAACTTCAATGCAGGCTATCTATAACATGTGTCAGTATAAAGAGGTAACAAAATTTGCTTTATCATATTCAAGTCGAGGATTAAGAGAAATACTTGAAATTAACGGCGGGAACCCATGTCCATAGGAATAAGCCAGTTTAGAAACTGGCGTCCCCAAGGGGATTCTCCGAAACACCCATAAAAACACTATAGATAGCCTGTATCCCTCACTAATATTGATATTAATACTAGATTTGGTACTAGAATAGTACTAGAATTTTAATATGAGTACTAGAGATATGAAGTATTTGAAAGTGAAAAATGATGTCTATATCTACAACAGACATATCCCTAA
>MDSW01145331.1_pt1 | contig 40829 bp, 41 predicted proteins | sample 811171 | NCBI WGS metagenome assembly MDSW01 (sample SAMN05326641, study PRJNA326480) | marine metagenome | isolation source: seawater | place: Atlantic Ocean: North West | collected 2012
AGGCGGTTTATTTTCTGTGGCACTATCCCTAGGGTTTCCCCCGCCAGTAGTTAACTGGCACTGTGTCTTTGTAGAGCCCGGACTTTCCTCTTTGAAAATCAAAGCGATAAGTCACTTATCTAGCAGTTTTTTTTTATAGAAATTTAAAATTTTTACAATCTTAATTTAACCCACATTTTACAAGGTTTTTTGCTATCACTAAAGACTCTTTGTCAATTTTTCCGTTAATTATTTCTGGTCTATATCTTCTTTGAAAAGCTCTAACAACAGACTTTGAATTTTTGGATTTTTTTTGGATGCAGTAACCAATTTTTTTAAGATATAAATAAAATATCTTCTTCTCTTTTGTTGAAACCTCAGTATCTCTTAATTTAAGATCATTTGGTAAATTATACCAAATACCAATTTTTTGTTCAGCTAAGTATTTCCAAGGAAACTTTTCTCCAGGATCTTTTTTTCTGTTTGGTGCAATATCAGAGTGTCCTAAAACATTTTTGCTTTTGATGAGATATTTTTTTTTTAAAATTTTTGTTAAAAATAACAGACTCTTTATCTGTTTATTTGTAAATCTCTCATATTTCCCAGAATGACCAGAATTTTGGATTTCAATACCTATCGATTTATCATTTAAATTTTTATGATTTTTCCAACTTGATACACCTGCATGCCAAGCTATATATTTATCAGGTACCATATTTATAATTTCACCATTTCTTCTAATAAAGTAATGACAACTTACTTTCGATCTTTTGCTGGTCAGTCTCTGTATGGCCTTTTTTTCAGATGCCATTCCGGTATAGTGAAAAATAAGATAAGTAATTCTTTTTGAAGATCTGGGTATTTTGTCAAAATTTATTGAATAAATGGCTTTAAAGTTTTTCATTTTACGTATTTATTAGGGTTTTATTCACAAATTTCTGATTTACTTTGTAAAAAGATATAATATACAGAATTTAAATGAATAGAATAATTACGACACTAATTACTTTGCTTTTAATACAATTGCTGGTTGTAAACAAAACCCACAGTAGTGAAACTAAAGTTAAAGATTGTTTTGAAAAGCTGAATAGAGCAACATTTGCTCTGAATATGGGATTAGATAAAGTTATTTTTAAACCTATATCAAAAGGATACAGAAAATTACCATCTCCCATTAGAACTGGAACTAGTAATGCTTTAAGTAATTTATCGAATTTAATTACAATTCCAAATAATATGTTACAAGGTGATTTTGGATCAGCTGCAAATAACAGTGCAAGACTTTTAATAAATACCACGATTGGTATTGCGGGTATTTTTGATCCGGCTAATTCATTGGGGTTTGAGAAAAGGGAAAAAGAGGATTTTGGACAATCGCTTGGAGTGATGGGAGTTGGTGAAGGTTGTTATTTAGTTTTACCTGTGCTTGGTCCATCTACAGTTAGGGATACGTTAGGGTCTTTAATTGCGATGAATGGTGGAGATGTATGGCACAATATTACAGTTAGAGATGACGAGGAGTATGTTAAGGAATTTAAAGAGTCTGACTACTGGGTTTCAAGAGTTACTTCAGGAGTAGATTTTAGAGCTAAAAATTTAGAAGCTTTCGATGCTATGGAAAAAAATTCAGTTGACCTATACGCTACAGTCAGAAGTTTATACTTACAAGATAGAAAGAAAAAAATAAATAATTCTAGAGGCAAAACAGAAGCAATGGATGATGGCGACTGGGATACTCTTGAGAATCAATAAAAATTTTAGGTATGAGGATTTTAAAGGAATTTTTTTTTTCTATTATAATTGGTTTAATTTTAACAAATACTTCTTGGGCAAAGAGTGCTTCAGATTTTATTAATTCGCTAACTAATGAGGCTTCTACTGTCTTGTCAAGTAAGCTTTCGGATGATGAAAAAATTATTAAGCTAAAAGAAATTGGAGAAAATACAGTCGACATCGAGGGAGTAGGTTTATACACATTAGGTAAGCATAGAAAAACACTTACAGATAGTCAAAGAGAACAATACAAAGAACTTTTCAAAAATTATTTTTTAAAAAGTTTTTCAGGTCGTTTAGTTGGATATACTGATGCAAAAATAACGGTCTTATCTGAAGAGATTAAAAACGAAAAGTATACAATCGTATTCTCAAAATTAATTGGAACATCTGATAGACCAGAGGTCAAAATAGATTGGAGAGTCTATACAAAAGATCCCGAAAATCCTTTAGTAAGAGATTTAGTAATTGAAGGATTGAGTTTAGCTAGAACTCAAAGAGAAGAGTTTAATTCTATAATCGTTAATAATGATAATAGTATTGAAGCCTTATTTCAAAATTTAAATAAGTTCCTAGAAAATTAATAATTTCTTTATTTTTTAGAATTTGTCAATTTAATTTTATTAAAACCCATTATTGTTTATTATAAGATTTAAAATATGGATAAATTTACGATAGTAATTCCTGTTTATAATGAAGCAAAAAATTTAAAAATTCTTATTCCAAAGATTTACAGAGAACTCAAAAATAAGAAATTTGAAATCATAATCGTAGATGATAATTCAAGTGATGGGACTTATGAAATTTTGAAAAAATTTAAAAAAAAAAATTTCAGGCACATAATTAGAAAAAAAGAAAGGGATTTATCCAAGTCATGTATAGACGGTTTTAAAAAAGCAAGATTTAAAAGTATAATTGTAATGGATGGTGATTTACAACACAAACCTAGTGATATTAAAAAAATTTTATATGCATTTTTTGTTGATACTCCAGATTTTGTTGTTGGAACTCGCGATTTATTTAAAAATAAAAAACATAACATTAATTTTTTTAGGCTTTTGGCTTCAAGGATCCTAATATTAATAGTAAATTTTTTATTAGGTAGAAAAACCTCAGATCCAATGAGTGGTTTTTTTATGTTCAAAAAGGAGGTTTTTACTAAATCTCAAAAAAAATTGATCAAGAAAGGTTATAAAATATTATTAGATTTAATTTACATTAAAAATCAATCAGTTAAGGTCATCGATGTTAATATAAATTTTGACAGCAGAATTAAAGGTAAAAGTAAAATGAGTTTAAAAATTTTAATAGATCTTGTATCAATGATTTTAAAAAAATTTATTTCAAAGATTTAACTTTAATTGGTGGGCCCGCCAGGACTCGAACCTGGGACCAATACATTATGAGTGTACTGCTCTAACCAACTGAGCTACAGGCCCTAAGGAATAATTATTTACTTATATTAATAAACTTATTCTTACAAGTATTAAAAACTAAATTGATTTAATTTTTAATAATTAATTTAGTGGCAATCTGTGGTGGGAATGTCATCTCCATAAAATCTCTATTAATTAAGTAAGGTAAAATATATAATTCACAATTTTGATCAATAAATCCGAAATTGAAATTTACATGCTCACATTTTTGAAATTTTGTCTTAGTTGTAGTGTTATCTTTAAATCTTAGCTCAATTGTTTGTGTCCCTTCATAGTATCTTTTGTTATTAAGAACATTTTTCATCTTGTAAATACCAAATCCACCAAAAGCAGAATAAACATTAATTGGGTCTTGATTAACATCAAATGAGTAAGTTTTTTTTTTAATATAATTGTTGTTTACTTCCTCTAGAATATTTGGAGAAATTTGATCTATCGGGTAAGCTCTGGCACAAATATTCTGAAGAACTTCTACCCAAAAATCATTTTTACAATATTTTTCATCTCTCAAAGTCCAAATATCATAATAAGTACCCAGTTGATTAGCAAAAATTCCTGCAATATTTTTTTTTGAAAATAAAAACTCCAAAGATTTTAAGATGTTTTTGTTATCAATTCTATATTCTCCAGTATCATCCAAATCTAAGATTATTAATAAGTCACAATTACGAAGGTTGGGCTCGCTTTTAATTTTTTCAATTATTATATTTCTAGCTCTTTCTAACCTTTCACCCCTAGATTTATATTGATCTAAATTATCCTCAAACAAATAATAACAATTTTGATTTTTTTTTGATTTTAAAATTTCTCTAGTTCTATCTTTTGAGCCATTTTCAACAATTATTTGATAACCCTTTTCAAAAAGTGAAGTATAATAATTAATATTACTTAGTGTTTTTTCTAAATATTTTTCACAATCTCTTGCACATCCAGCAAAAACTACTTTTTTATTTTTAAAGTTGTTTCCAAGCATACTTATAATTAATCAATTTTATCAATCTTTAAGCCAACTTAAAGATTGGTGGGCCGTGTTGGTTACGCTCCAACTACCCCTGCAATGTCAATGCAGTACTCTACTATTGAGCTAACGGCCCGAAATTAAATTCAAATATTTATTTCATTTTTTTGAAAAAATATTGGTTTCTTTATTTACTGCATACATTAACGAAAAATTAATCATAAATAAAGTTATATTAAAATTATTAAAAAAAGAACCGCTAGGTAATATTGGAATAAAATTAATTAATAAAAAAACCAGACATCCAGCTTGGATATAATTTCTACCATCTATTATCTTTCTTAAAATTCTAAAAATAAGATAAAAAATTATTGACAACATTATTATAGTTCCGATTATGCCATGCTCAGCCAGCATTTCGATATAGACTTGATGAGGATGAGTTAGGCACCAGTAATCTTTATAAATTAAATTTTTATCAGTGTCACACGTTTCAACTCTATAGTTTTTATTTCCAACACCTAACCAGGGGTTATTTTTAAATACATGAATTCCGGATTTATAAAGTTTTATATATAAGCTATTATCTAAAAATATTTCTCTTTCATCTTTTGTTTTAATCTTGCTAAAAAATGAGTCAACATATCTATATTTAATGTAGTCTGAAAAATTGATTGTAAAAAAAAATATTGCTAAAAAAGATGACAAAAATAATATTTTAACTTTTAACTTTAAATAATCAATAATAGTAATGAAGATCAAAAAACCCAATAAAGCTTTAAATCCGTTTGATCTTTCTCCAGTTAATATTATTCCAATTAAACAAGCCAGAATAATTATTAAGCCAAAAATTTTAAATATTTTTTGTGATCTTAATGAATTTAAAATATATCCCAAGACTATAAAAGAAAAACCACAAATAAAAGCTCCAGCAATTGGTTCGTCTTTAAAAAAACTAATGACTCTTTGACCGTGGGGTTGAGGAACACCATTTATTTCAATTTTTCCAAAACCTAAAATATTACTTCCAGTAAATCTTTCTATATAAATATCTATCAAAACTATAAAAAAAATTGTGGTCCAAATTTTAAAAATATTTGAATTATTCTTGTTTACAAAAAAAAGATAGTTAATCATAAGAAAAAAAAGAATAAATCTTATGAAACCAAAATTTCTATAAATCCCTGTGGATATATCTAAAGAAATAAGGGAATTGAATATGAGATATAAATTTAGAATAACCAAAAGAAGGAGTGATTTTGTATCTTTTATTTTAATATTATTTTCAGAAAAATAAATAAATATAAAATATATACTTAATAATAAAATATTAACCAATGAAATACCTGAGCCTAAAATAATTGAAAAAGGTAAAAAAGAAAGCAGCACTATCGGGACATTTGTTTTAATTTGATTCATTTGCCTTTGAAAATTCAACACACAATTATAACCTATAACTTTAAAATTTTGTTTAACTCTATATAATGCTTAAAAATTGTATATTTCTTTGCCTCTTTTTTTAGTTTAACTTTATTTTTAAACATCTCGTTTTTGTCCATTTTAGAAAAATTTTTTAAACTATTTAGTAATGCTTTGCTCTGATTGCTTTCAAACAAAATTCCCCTTTTTCCATTGTCTAAAAATTCTTTTGGTCCATTAGGACAATTGCTTGAGATTACAAATGAATTACAAAGGGCAGCCTCAACAATTACAAAACCTACTTCCTCCCATAGTGAAGATAACACGAACGCACTACTCTTATGCATATAACTGTAAATATTTTTTTTAAAACCTAAAAGAAATACTTTGTCCTCAATACCTCTTTTTTTGATCAATTTCTTTATTTCACCTTTTTTTTCCCCTTCGCCTAATATTAAAAGCACAAATTGATCATCTATTTTTAAGAATTCAGAAAATTCATCAACTAAATAACGATGGTTTTTTTGGTTCGTTAGTCTGCCTGCTGCTAAAATAATTTTTTTATTTTTAGGAATATTTTCATCCAAAGAGAAATTGATTTCCTTTTTAAATTCTTTAATTCTGGCGATTGCGTCTGGTAAAAAGTATATCTTTTTAACATCAAATATATTCATTTTTTCTAAATTTTTTTTTAAATCAAGTGTTGGGCAGGTAACATATTTTATTTTATTTGAAACTGATTTCCAAATCATTTTTCTGAAAAAATTTAATTTGGGATATCCAGATACTCTTAATACAAATTTAGTTTTAAATTTAAAAACTTTTAGAATTGTTAATGGCAATGAGGTGATTAAGTGAAAAAATAAAATATCTGGTTTATCTTTTTTTAATAAAATTAGTATGGGAATGAATGATAATATGTAAATTAAAAAATAAGAAAATCTGCTAAATATAAAACCTCTTTTTGGTAAAAACTTAAAATAATTAAAATTTAATTTTATTAGCTTAATTGAATTTTTAGAAAAAAATTCTTTATAATCATTCCATTCACCACATACATTTATCACAAATACATCGTAACTATTGTTATATCTTTTCAAGGATAAAGCTGAGTTTAAAGTTGATTTTACAGTTCCGACTGGGTTTAAATGTGGTGACCAATAAAAAATTCTTTTTTTCATAACAAAAAATAATCCTTTGATTAAATTTTTCTCAGACTCATAATTTTTTATTTTTTTACTATAAAATTATAGCCGCTACATTGTTCAGAGTTTTTAGTATCACTTACAAATTTATCCAACAAAACATTTATTCCAGTTTTTTCAATATACTTTTTCCACCTACCAGCAAAAAGTATGTTTAGTGGTGTTGAAATTCTGCCTCTAATTGGAAAAATTTCTATACTTTTAAAATCTTTGAATAAGTAAGATAAAGCATCTTTTGAAAATCTAAAATAATCTTGAAATTTAAGACTATGAGGAGCGTGGTAATAAAATAAATAAGGCACATAACCATACAAAACACCATTTTCTTTAAGCATCAGTTTGATATTTTTCACTGCTAAGAAAGGATCATACACATGTTCTAAGACAGCAAGGCAAATAATTTTATCAAATTTTTTGAGAAGTGTTTCATCCGGATCACTACAAATATCATATATTATATCTGGATAGTCCCCAAAATCATTAACGTCTACCGTTGTGATATTTTTAGATTTAATATTTTCAAATTTATCTCTCATTCCTTTTCCAATATCTAGAACATCATCATCAATATTTATATCTTCGACAATTCTTTTTCTAAAATCTTCATGATTTTTTATGTAATAATTATTTATTTTAGTTTTTTTTATAAGTTCAATTAATTTTAAATTAGTTTTTTTTGGTTGACCAATTATTTTTTTCATATTTTCTCCAAATTAATTAAATTCTTTCCCCAAAATTTTTTTTGCGCGCCATAACATATTTTCTTTTTTTGCAAATATAAAAGCGTTATACCTTATTTGGTTATAACTTTGGAAGTTTTTTGAAACATTATCAATTATTTTTAACCAAGTATTTAAGTTATTAAAATTTTTTACCAAGATTGAATTAAAATTATTTTTAAGGACCTCCCTTAAAACTGGTAAATCAGAACAAATTATAAGTTTTCCATTGATCATATAATCAAAAATTTTAAGTGGGGATGTGTATTTTGAAATATCTCCTACATCACCCGAAACTGTAACTTTCTTGGAATAAGGTAAAATACAAACATCAATGTTTTTAAGTTTCTTTGGTATTTGTTTATAGGCAATATAATTATTCACAAAAAGATTTTCACCAAAGTTATAAGATTTTATTTTCTTAACTTCATCTTTACTTCCTCCATAAATAAAATAGTCATTTTTTTTATCAAGCTTACTTAGCTTTAATATCATCTCTATTCCTCGTGATTTATAAATTGAACCAAAATATCCTATCTTGATTTTGTTATTATGATTTGTTTTAAAATTAGATTTTAAAGATGTGCCATTATGTAAAACTTGAATTTTATTGTTTTTGACACCCCAATTATTTATAAAGTGTTTTTTAAGAGTTTTCGTTGTAACTACAATTTTTATTATTTTATTATTGTTCAAAAAATTTAACTTTTTCTGTAAAATTTTGACTAACCTTCCTTCAATTTCGAGCGTATCATGAATCTCAAGAATAGTTTTCTGTTTAAGGATACTTAAAACAAATGCTACAAAATAATTTCTAGTTACGAATAAATTTGTAGAAAGGAGTAAACCACGAAATATTGCTATTAAAGAAAACAAATAGTATTTGATCCCCCTTGGAAATTTTTTAAATAATTTAAGTCTAATTATTTTAAATTTATTATTAATATTATAAAAGTTAAAGTAATTTTCACCATTTCCTGTATTAGGAAGTATTAATGTAACTTTATGATTTAAATAAGAAAAAGCTTCACACAATTTTGAAACTTGCAGACTGCTAGCATTTTTTGATGGCGCCGCAGAGTTAGATATAACAACAATATTCATTCTATAAGCTGTTATTTACCATTATTTGACTATATATATAATTATTAAGTATTTAAATTTTAGTTATATATTTTGTTTAAATTATGTTTTTAGAAAAAATTAAAAAGATTACCTTAAACATAGACAAAAAATTCTTTAGATCTTCAATTATAAATTCATATTTAGAATTTAAATATTATATAAAAGTAAGAGAAGTATATGCATTAATGGGGGAAAATGTTTTTGAAAAAAAAAAAGAAACACTCTTTAAACAAAGAATTAGTAGTCTCTCTCACCTCATATTCAAAAAGGTTCAAAACATTACCTTTGGTACTAGACTCTCTTCAAAAACAAACAATTTCTCCTGACAAAATAGAACTCTGGATAGAAGAGAATGATAAATCATTATTACCAGACAAATTATACAAATTTAAAAATATTAATATAAGATTTTGTGAAAACGGTCTATCATCATATAAAAAGATTATTCCATCCTTAAAAGAAAATGACAATAGGTTTATAGTCACTTTTGACGACGATATAATTTATCCAAACAATTCGTTGGAAGCTTTAATTATTAAATCTAAAGAGTTTCCCAATTATGTAATTGCTAACAGAATACACGAAATTAAATTAAAAAATTCTTTACCAGATGAATATAATAAATGGTGCAAAAATTTTACAGGAGATAATAATTTAAATTTTTTTACTGGAGCTGGTGGCGTTCTCTATCCGCCAAAATGTTTTTATAAAGATATTTTAAACAAAAAAAGTATTATGGAGTTATGCCCATCAAATGATGATATTTGGTTAAACTGGATGGTGAAATTAAATAACAGCAAAATAAAATACTCTGGTATTGATAAAGAATTCACAATGATCAAAATAATAAAGTCTGGTTTATTTAAAAAAAATGTTAAACAAAACTTTAATGATATTCAAATTAAAAGAATTATAGAAAAATATGGATTTCCATTTATTTGAAAGTTAAGTAATCATTCTACCAATTTTTAAAAATTTTAAAGTCTTTGGGGTTATCAAACTCATGCCACTTAAATTTGCCAGAAATAGCAATTACCATAAAGTTATTACTTATTAATTCCATTAAAAAATTGGTAAAATCAATATTCTTGTTCTTTCTTAAAATTTTAGAAATTAAATTATTTTTAAGCAATATAATTGTTTTTTTTGAAAACTTTGTAATACCCAAAAATCTCCCATCAATATTTTTAAAATCAAAAGTTTTCTTCCCTAAAGAATAAATTCGGGTATCTTTAATTTTTAGTTCCTCAAGATCGTTCATAAAATTAGATTTTCTTCTCCATTTTCTTTTCCAATCTTTATCGATTACTGTTGAAATAGATTTTTTACTTTTAATTAACTTATTAAGACATTTTTTTTCAAACAAAATATCAGAGTAAATTACTATTACTCTGTCCGAGTTAATTTTTTTTAAAACTTGATTAAAGGTGTATACCATATTTGTAGTTCTAAATTTATTATTATAAATGTATTTATATTTATTCATCGTTTTTTTTTTGATAAGTTCAGATTTAAATCCAGTCGCGAAGTAAATTTCTTTATTTGAAAAACCGAATTGCCTCAAAATTTTCAAATTTTTTTCAATTAGCATTTCGCCATCTTTAAATTTATATAAACACTTTGGGTATCCAAGATTTGTTCGGCTACTTTTTCCAGCACATAGTAAAATTATTTTCATTTAATCTTTAATCTTTTCATGATTATTTCAAGCTGTTTATAGGATTTATTTCTCTCTGGGTGCCACATAAATCCATAAATTTTTTTTTTTTTATGTTTAAAAATTTCAACATTATCATCTTTATCAAGAGCAATAACTTCTAATTTGGTTGACATTTTTTTGTGAGGTATTCCAAAATTATGAAAACTATTTACATTTATTTTCTTTTTATTGAAAATTTTATTTTTAAAAAAAATTTTGTGCCTTGTTCTCATATGACCACGTATCCTTTTTTGACTACCTTTAAAGAAAAAATTTATAACTTGCATTCCTCTGCAAATTCCTAAAATAGGAACGTTTTTTTTTAAAGCATATTTAATCAGGTCAAATTCTACTTTGAGTCTTGTTTTTGAAATTTTGTCCTTTGAAAATAAATTGTTACCTCCTGGTAGTATGATCAACTTTATTTCATTTTTTAAAGAACTTATTTTGAAACTTTTTATATTAGGAACGGAGAAAAATGTTTTTTTTTTAAGCTTGAAGTAGTTGATCCAATAATGATCAACAAAATCGATATATGTTTTATAGTGCTTTTTATAATTACTTGAAATAATAATACTCATTAATCTAAAAAAATTTTCTTTTCCTTGCAGTTTAAAATCATTTTATCCCCTGAGATTAGTTTATCAAAACTTTCTTCCCCTACTCCAATTGCTGCAGGAATATTTAATTCGTGACATCTTATTGACATATGGGAATTTACGCCACCGTATTTAGTTATCAATCCCTTTATTTTAAAGTTAAAAATCCAATCAAACCCCGGATCAGCATTTTCAATAAGTACTATTTTATCCTTAATTTGATTTGTGTTTTGTCCCTTTTTTAAATGAAAAATTTTTGAAACAACTTTATTATCAGTGATAAAGTTAGGTTTTGAAATTAAAATTGAAGCTACGAAAAAATCAGATCTATTTGTTATAAGATATGGTAATTTGCATATTGAATTGAGATATCTTTTATTTTTAAACATGTTGTAATTTATTTTTTTGTTTGAATCATAAAAATTCTTTAAAACATCTTTGACATCTAGATTGCTAATTTTTTCTAGACTAATATCCCTTTTTCTAGCCTCTTCTTCTATTATCTGAAGGTAATCACTTAAAGCTCTAGTAAAAATAAACTTTGAATTTTCTCTAAGCTTTAAGGACAAAACTATGTAATTATAAAGTTTTAAAGCATTGATTTTAAAATTATCTTTTTTTAAAAAATTATCAATTGTTTCAATCTCTTTTGTAGATAATAAAGTTTTAGAAAAATTTTTATACGAAAGTATAAACTCTAGATTATTGATTTTTCTAACTTTGATATCTGAAATGGCTCTTTTAACAGTAATGTCATAGGTCCCAGGTCTCAAATGATAGAATAAGTTTTCAAAAATAAGCTTACTTTCACGATTTTCATTTTTTGTTTTTGAAAGAGATAGATATTGAGATGTAATTGTATTTAAAGAATTTAAAATTCTACTCATTTTAGAGAGATTTATATAATTTTTATTTTTCAATGAGTTTAATATCTTCTTTGCGATAAATGCATTCCTTGCATATTTTGCGAAAGGGATTATTCCATTTGTCTTAATTTTGGTAAGAAAACTATTCATCAGATATTTAAAATTTTCTTTTTTATTCAAAAAAGAGTCCACCAAAATAATTCTTGATTTTTCAAGTTCAATTAATTTTTCATTATTTTTTTTAAATTCTAATTCAAAATTTTTAATTTGAAATTCTGTTAGTTTTTTAAGAGACTGATAGTACTTTTCTCTCTCAAATTTATTTAAAAATTTATAATTATTTTTGATTTTATTTTTTGAAAAAGCATCATAACTGCCATCTGCTATTTCAAATTCAATTTTATCGTGAAGATAAGGTTTTGATATTAAAATTTTTGACCAATAATTAACTATTTTTTTTGAGACTTTGTTTGGGATATCTCTAGGTATAAGTGAATAAAAACTTAGTCGGGTATCTATATAAGGCTTTCCTGTAAATTTATACATTAAAGGTTTAAGAACTTTTTTATATCCCATTTCTTGTCTTGCGAAGCTCCAGGCATTATCTGTTATGATCTCCTTGTAAATTGAATATGATAAATTATTAGGCTGATAACCGATCATCTCTGCAGGGTTCCAATCTGGCATTAGCCCAAATACTGGTAAGTTTCCATATCTATTGTTTGCTCTATTGACTTTAAAGAATAACTTTTGATTTATTTTTAAATTTTTTTTTAGTTCTGCTGATGATATTTTTTTCCAATTTTTAGATGTAGTTAAAGGTCTTATCTGGAAAATATTTAAAATTCCATTTTTATCAATTGCAAATTCAAGGTCTATAGGTCTAATTCCAATTCTTCGCTCAATTTCTTGAGTGGACTCAATTACTTTTTTTAATTTTTTTGATCTAACACCTGAAACGTCATCTCTAAAAATATTGATTACTCTACCACCTGTTTTTGAACCAGATGTAACGCTATCTGTACTACCAGAAATATCATCATAATTTATTACATAGTAAAAACTCCCATCCTTAATACAAAAATTTGTTAATACTCCACTTAATTGAGTATTTAAAATCATATTTTGAAAAATAATCTCACTTTTTAAAAAATGATGTCTTATATTTGATTTTTTTTTATATTGTCTAATTAAACTTGCAACTGATGCAAAAATATCTTTTTTGATATTTTTTACTTTCGGAAAACCCTCAAACTCACCAGCCATAGAGTACTTTTCACTGTCTTCTAAGATATAGGATGACCTAATAATTATCTTTTTGTTTAGTTTTTCTCTTAAATTCTTAGCTATCTCATTTTTATTTGATATCCATTCTTCTACAGTACATTTAAGAAATTTTGGTATTTTAGATTTTTTCAGCCTTAATTTTTTTAGAATATCGAGATTTTGAGCTTTAGTTGAAAGCTTCATAGGTTCATTTTCACTTTTTAATTTGTCTAAATATTGTCATTATCTAAAAATATCAAGAATAATATAATGAAAACTTTAATTGTTTTAGGGTCAGGCAATAGTGGAGCTGGTGCAATTAGGGATTACCTTATGTCTAGGGGAGATTTCCAAAGTCCATTTGGAAAGCAAGAATTTAGGATTGTAAACGATCCAGATGGATTAAATGATCTATATTTAAATCTTTATGAAAATTTCTCAATTAATAACGCTGCTAATGCAGTTTATAATTTTTTTTTATTTATAAATAATTGTTACAATTCTAGATTAAATAAAAAGAGAAATATTTATAATAAAAAAATAATTTCATTAACAAAAAAGTACATTAGTAAAATTATTAAAGTAGAATATAATGGTGCGCCAAGATTTTATTTAGATAAAATTAATAATGTAAAAAAAATGAATTTTTATTTTTCTAGATTTGTTTTAAAAAAAAATGCTAAAGAGATTAAACTTTTGAAGATGATTATTCCTGTAAGTAAAAAAAAATTTTTAAAGTACACTCAAAATTATATTTTCGATATATTTAAGCTTACTAAAAATTTTAATTCAAAAAAAAATATTGTTATCGAACAGGGAGGAAATTTTTGGAAACCGATCACATCGACAATTTTATATGGTAATAGTAGGCAAGTAGTTATCGTGTCAAGAGATCCAAAAGCAATTTTCTCAAGCATGAAAAATAGAAACTCATTGAGTTATCCAGGAAATGACATAAAAATTTTTGTAAAATGGTATAAAAACATCATGTTAAAGATAGATAAGAAACAACATAACAAAGTTGTTCGAATTAAATTTGAAAAATTTTTTAAAAATTTTAAAAATGAGTCGAAAAAGCTCTGTAAAATATTGGGTATCAGACATAACGTAAGTCATAAATTTGATTTAGATAACACTTTAAAAAATTTATATAAATACAAAAGGCACCTTAGTATCAAAGAAATTAAATATATTAATAAAAATTTAGCTGGGTATATCTGATGAAAAAGAGTTTAATTTATATTGCAGATTTTTCTCTACCTAATATGTCTGCATATGCTCTTCACGTCCTTAAAATGTGTGATGCTTTTTCGGAATTAAAATATTCTGTTAAATTAATTCTACCTTATAAAGAAAATACATATAAATATAGTAAAATAAAAAAGGAATTTTTACTAAAACAAAGTTTCGAAATAATATCGATTTTTAATAAAAAGATTAAATTTTTTTTTTTAACAAGATTTTTTTTTGCTTTTAAAATTCTATTTTATTTAAAAAAAAAAAAAATTAACCAGATATACTCTAGGAGTATAATTCCAGCAATTATATTATCCTTTTTTAATTATGACGTGACTCTAGAACTTCATACAGAAATGACAGGGTTTACCAAATTTTTTTTTAAATTAACAAATTTAGAAATTTTTAAAAAAAGATTAAAGATTGTTGTTATAAACAAAAATTTAATCGGGTTATTAAGTATTAAAAATAGAAATTTTTTAGTTATTGACGACGCAGTCGACACTAGAGATTTTAAGAGAACAAAAGTAAAGGTTCTTAAGAATACATGCTTTTATAGTGGGAGTTTTGTAGAAGGTAAAGGAATTGAAATTATAGAAAAACTTGCTAATGAATTACCTAATTTTAATTTTCATTTATACGGAAACATCAAAACATATAATGGATATAGAACTAGTGTTTTTCCCAAAAATATGATTTTTAAGGGTTTTATTAGCTATGAGAAATTAACTAAAAAAATTAATTATTATAAAATCCTTTTAATGCCTTATCAAAAAAAAATAAGTGTCCTAATCAAAAACTCTAATGTTGAAAGTTATTTTTCACCTCTAAAAATGTTTGATTATATGGCTGCAGGAAAAATTATTATTGCATCAGATTTAAAAGTTTATAAGCACATTCTTAAAAACAAAATAAACTCAATATTAATCAATCCTAAAAAAACTAATTTATGGATAAGATCTATTAAAACTGCTTCAAATTCAAATAATTTGAACTACTTGGGCAGAAATGCGATAAAAGATGTGTCAGTTTATCAATGGATTTCAAGGGTAAAAAAAATACAAAAATTTTATGAAAAAAAATAGTGTATTAATTACAGGATCATCAGGCTTTATTGGTTTTCATGTTTGTAAATATTTTCTTGAAAGAAAAATAAAAGTAATCGGCATTGATAATCATAACAATTATTATGATAGAAATCTTAAATTTAAAAGATGCAAAAGACTGTCAAATTATAAAAATTTCAAATTTGTAAAATTAGATATAAAAAATCAAAAAAATATTTTAAAAACTTTAAAAACGTACAAGCCTAAAACTATTATTCATTTGGCAGCACAACCTGGTGTGAGGTATTCTTTTATAAATCCTCAGGCTTATATAGACTCGAATATAACTGGATTTACTAATATCTTGGAATGTATGAAAAAATTAAATTTAAAAAATTTAATTTATGCCTCATCAAGTTCTGTTTACGGGAATTGTAAAAAATTTCCTTTTAAAGAAAATTTGGCCTTAGAGCCACTAAATTTTTACGGACAGACAAAACTAATAAACGAGAGAATTGCTGAAATCTATCATAAAAATTTCAATTTCAATATAATTGGATTGAGACTTTTTACTGTTTATGGACCCTTTGGTAGACCCGATATGTTCATACCTAAAATAATTAAAAGTATTAAACAAAAAAAAAGTATTTTTCTTTACAATAATGGAAAACATATTAGAGATTTTACTTACGTAAAAGATGTAAGTGAAATTTTGTTTAAACTTTATAAAAATAAGAAAAATAGAAAACCACGTAATGAAATTTTAAATATTTGTGGAGGCAGCAAAATTACACTTAAAAATTTAATTGATTTAGTTCAAAGAATAACAAAAAAGAAAATTGGGATAAAACCTTTGCCATTTCAAAGAGGTGATATGTACAAAACACATGGCAATAACAAACTTTTAATGAAAAAAATTAATAATCACAAATTTGTTTCTTTTGAAAACGGATTAATGGAAACTTTAAAAGTTGATTTTTTTAATCAAAAATAAGTTATCACTTAATTTTTTAATATTAAATTTTTTAGTTGTGATTCTATTTAAGTAATTTTTAAGCTCCAGTCTTTCAAGGGATGGAAATTTTTTCCTTTTATACTCTTTTGTCAAAAGTAGACTTGGATTTATAAAAAATATAATTTGACGAAAAATTGAAACTTTTAAGATGAATTTTTTAACTACAACTTTGAACATTCCAAAGTAATTTTCTATTTTTGTTTTTTTTGGATAAGCTCTCTTCATTGGTTGAAGTTTATTATTATACTTTTTTTTAATAAATTTTATAAACTCTTTATAAAAATATTTTTTGTTTTTTGTATTGGATATTATAGAGGTTGGTTTAGATGAACGATCTAAGTGAAAATTTTTTTTATCTATTTTTTTAAGTAAGAAAGTTAAACATTTATTATAACTCGTAAAATGATATCCATAAGATTTATACATTTTTGAAGATTTGTAATCCTCATTTTCACGAACATAAATAATTTTTTTTTCTAAAGAAGCTGCTTCCAAAAAAGATGTGCAACCAGAATGAATATACAATTCGCACGATTCTATCCATGGGGTTATTACTCCTTCATAAATTACTTTAATATTTGGTAAATTTTTTTTAAAACTTTTTTTTACCAGATCTATATTTTGTCTAGGATGAGGTCTTACTATAATATTTAGGTTAGGTTTTTTTTCAGCTAATTTTTCAGTAAAGTTAATAAGTTTTATATAATTTTTTTTATCGTTATTAAGAAATTCTTTAAACATTTCTTTAGTTTTATTTAAATTTTTTTTGATATTGTAGCTATGTATAGTGTAGTTTTTTTTGTCAAGAATTTGATTTGCATTATGGCTTAAGGGAATAAAAATAAATTTATTGTATTTTTTTTTAATATTTTTTATCTCCCTTTTATAAAATTTTATGTTTTCTTTTTTACATATGTCAAACTTAGGGTGTCCAAAGTTATTAATTTTACAAGTGTGTTTTTTAAAATATTTTTTAGTGGTAAATAAATCCCTATCACCCCAAAAAAAATAATCATCAATATTTCGAATTATATGGTCATGTAATCTAGTTCTTATTTCGTTGCTATCCATATTCATAATAGGGCCCTCTTCATCTACAATGCCAATATAATTTTTTTTGTAATTTTTTTTAGGAAATTGAAAATTAGGTTTTGGACCTCCTTTAGATAACAAATACATTCCTTCATTATGTTTAAAAAGATTGTAAACTTTACTTTTTTCACCAATGACAATATCAAAATTCGTACTATCAATAATTTTTGAAATTAAAAAAGTTCTACTATTGATTTCTCTAACTTTTATCTCTAAAGGGACCAAAATTGTCATTTATAACTAATTGTTGTTATCATAATTTATATTTTATTTTTATCTTTTTATATAAAGTATTAATTTTCAGTTCTAAATCTTTTTCAATTAATATCTTTTTATAAGTTTTTTTTGTTTTTTTAATTTTTTTCTTTAATTTCAAAAATTGTTTATTATATTTTACCTTAGTAATCTTTCTCAATTTATCAATTTCAAAAGACGGATTTTCTAAAAAATTTTCAAAACTAATTGCTATATTAAAATCAGTTTTAAGAATTTTTTTTAGTTCATCGTAAACGTAAAATGCAACTCGATTAGGATAAGAATAATTTTTCCACTTCATTCTATTCTCATTCTCTATCCATACCGGAAATTTAAAATTATTTTTTTCGAAAAATAATGGAAACTTCCCCGATTTAAAAGAATTGTTAGTAAACCAATTTTTTTTTATAATTGATTTAATTACGTCATGGGGGTTCCTTAAAATCAGTACTGTTTTAATTTTAAAATATTTTTGTAGTAATATTGTGTTACTTAAACCTACTATCTTAATTAATAGCTTTCTTCTTTTATAATTTTTAAAAAAAATTTCTTTGCTAAAAAGTTTATTTTTATATTTTTTTGTTTTGAAATTGAAAGAATAACTTTTTTCACCCATATTCAAATTTATTCTTCGATAACTAAAAGAGTCATAAAAAAAATCATCTACTAGATACTGTTCAAGCATAAGTTTTGTAATTTTTGGATTTTTCTTATCGTTTAAATTAATCGTGTTTAAGAAAAATGGGTCAAAATTGAATTCAAAATTTCCCGTAGTGGAAATTATTTGTGAAATCAGTGAAGTTCCAGATCTGGGGACGCCTGAGATTAATATTCCAGAATTTATAATTTTTTCATAATATTTACTACTTTGATAAGACATAATTAGTTAATTTTATTCTATAAAATCTAAGGCTTCTTCAGAATTTATTATATTTAGATTTTTCTTATAATTTAAGAAATAATCAAAAGTCTCGTCTTTTAGATTCATTTTTTTATATTCAAATTTATCTCTTAATTTTAAAATTCCAATACCATGATCAATATTACATATTCGAAAATCAACATTCTTTGAACTTGATAATTCTACTGCAACCTTCCAAACATCTCCTGTCCAAGTAGGGTAAGATTGCGGAATTTGTTGTTCTATATCACTTCTTGGAAGTAAATCATGTAAAAAAATTATGCCACCTGGGTTTAATATATTCATAGAATTAATACAGTCTCTCTGACACTGATCATAATGATGAAGACCGTCAATAAATATAACATCAAACTTAAGATTTTTATTTTTTTCAAAGAATTCATCAGAAGTCATTCTATAATTACCACCAGTTGACGGATCAACACCAAATTTATTTTTCATTTTTAAAGGAATTGAGTTAAAAACGTGATTTCCAGCTACACCAATTTCTAAATACATACAATTTTTAAATTTGGCTACAGCTTTATTAATAAAAGCTACCCTCCAATAAAAATTTTTTTCGTATTTAAATTTGTGAATAGTTTTTTTTCTATTAAACAATAAATGATAGTATTTGACTATATTTTTTTTTCGTAAAATTTCAGGTAAAAAAATTTTTTTAAAGTTCATAATACTTCTTATTTATTACATTTAAAGTTTAATGCTATGCTTGTTTTTTAAAATTATATTTACACAAATGTATCTTTAAAATTGCCTTTATTAAACAAAAATAGAGCAAAATCATATTAAAGTCTAAAAGTTATTTTACTTTGTAAATAACTAAAATTATAGATTGTATTTATTAAAACATTATAAAATGAATATATTATAATATTAATTTTAAGTTTTGTAATTTGATCTGAATGGAAAATTTAATATATATTTTTTTAACAATAATAATTTTTGAATTGATTTTAATTATTACAATTAAAATTTTGAAAAAAAATTTTAAGTGGTTGATAAATGCGGAAGATGAAATGCCAAATTATTCAAAAGAAAATTTAAAAAAATTCTATAAAGATAGTTTTGATCCAACTACAGGATGGGATAGAAAAAAAAATAAAGTTGGTTTTGAGTCAGGGGATAAAAAAACCTTTTTTCGAATTTCAAAAAATGGTTATCGAGGAGATAATAGATTTAAAAAAACTGCAGTATCAGTGTTTGGAGACTCCTTTGCATTTTGCAGATATGTCAATGATGACGAAACTTGGGAAAGCTATTTAGAAGACGAAATAAAGATGAACATTAATAATTATGGTGTTGGAAATTTTGGGTTAGATCAAAGCTATCTAAAATTTCGAAAATATAAAAAAAATATTAAAAGTAAAATAATTATTTTTAATATTGTTCCAGAAACAATCGCTAGAATTAACTCTTATTGGAAACACTACAGAGAGTTTGGAAATATTCTGGGTTTCAAGCCAGTTTATGAATTTAAAGAAAACAAATTAATTTTAAAAAAAAACCCTTTAAAAAAAAATTTTACACAAAAACAAATTCACAGCATTATTCCAAAAATTAAAAAAATTGATGGTTTCTACACAAGAAAATTTTTAAAAAATAAGTTTACTTTTCCATACTTTATAGTCCTTTTTAAAAATTTTTACCTATACTCAAATATAATTTTTAATTTGGTTTTAGCTCAAGTTACAAATAGAAGAAATTTTTATAATAATGCTGTATCAATAATTTTAAAAAAAAATATTAAAGAATCTCATAAAATGTATAATAACCCACATTATATTGATAAGTTAAAGTCTTTGATTTTTTATTTAAATAATAATTTAAAAAAAAATAATTTTTGTATGATATTAGTAATTTCTCCTCAGTTATTGGATCTTACAGATGGGAAGTACGAAAATGTATCAAAGTTTTATGAGCAAATTAAAAAAAAAATTCCATGTATTGATTTGTATAAAAAAATTAAAAAAAAAAAATTTAAAGAATATTATTTTAAAGATATATATGGTGGACATTTTAATGCTAAGGGAAATAAACTTGTCGCAAAGATTTTGTTTAACTATCTGAAAAAAGAAAAATTCTTATGATAATTTGGTTTAAAGGAGTTTCAGGCGTTGGTAAGAGCACCTTAGGAAGTTATTTTTATAACTTAAAAAAAAAAAAAATCAAAAATTTAGTGCATGTGGACGGTGATTCTTTCAGAAAACTTTTTAATGATGATTTAGGATTTACATTAAAAGATCGCAACACAAACGCTTATAGACTTTTAAATTTTGTAAAATTTTTACAATCACAAAAAATTAATGTCGTAGTAACCGCAAACTTGACCTCAAAAAAATATCAAATAATGGCAAAAAAAAACTATCATAATTATTTAAGTATTTTTATTGAAAGTAAATTATCTAACTTAATGAATAGAGATAAAAAAAAAATATACAGAAATAAAAAAAATATAGTTGGTATTAATATTAAATATGACAAACCTAAAAATTTCGATTTGCACATAAAAAACGATTTTTCAAAAAAAAGTTTTCTTAAAAAAATAAAATTGATAGAAAAATTGATTAGTAATAAAAAAATTATTTACGATTAAACATTTTTAATTTTCTTAATATTAATTAATATTTCTGATAAATCTGCTGAAAAATTTTTGTATTCATGAAATTTAATAATTTTATTATGAAATTGGTTAAATCTTTTCTTAAATATGTTTCTCTTTGAATAGTCCTCATTATTTTTAAAAATATTTATTTCAAAAAATCTTTTTTTGAAAAATTTTTGTAGGTAAATTTGTCTAACCTGAGCTCTTGCGTTCCCAGATTGGGATCCTAATTCTAGATGAAACACTTTTTTATAAATATTTGTTCTTAATAAGTCTAATGGGTAGGATGAATTATTTTTATGATAAAAGTTGTTAAAGTTTTTTAAATGGCTTAAAATTAAATATCTTATTGATATTTGTGTTAAAAAATACTTTATTGATATTGGTAAATTTTGGAAAGTTTTAGAGTTAAATATTTTATAAAATTCTTCATTAAATTCGACGTAAGATAAATTTTTAATTCCTTTAATGATAATATCGCAAATTTTATTTATCTTTTTTGTATATTTTTTTTTTTTAATCCATGAAAGTTGATGTATTGCATCTTTCTTATTGCCAATTCCTACAAAAACTAACTTCTCACATTCAAAAAAAATTTTAGCTTCATTAAAGTATTTTAGGAAATTATATAATCCATATATTAAAGGAAAATTAAATTTAACTCTTTTTAGAAAGCTTACTCCTGAAATTGATTTTAGTGATGACTTACTCTTTACCGTAAAACGATTTAATGGAAAATAAATTTTTCTTGAAAAATTTGATACAGAAACTAACTGAACATTGAATCTTTTTTCTAATAAGCTTATTTTATTTTTATAAGTGGAATAATCTCTGTCGGAGTTCCAAAGTAAAATTATAATCAAATTTATTTTTTTTTTAAATAATAAACTTAGCTTGTCATTAACAAGATTTTTTTGGTCAAAGAATAATATATCTGTATAGTCTTCTAATAAATCTATCTTATCAAAAAATTTAACTTTTTTGACTTCAAATACATGACCACAATATGCTAGGTAATTATCGACCCTATTTTTAGGACAAATTATGTTTACATTTTTTTTATTTAAAATCTTTATCATTTTTAAATTTAAATAGTTAACGTTCTGATAATTAAATTTTTTTAAGATTTTCTTTAAAAGACTTATATAAATTAAATGTTTTTCTTAAATTATTTGGTTTGGAAAATTTTTTAACCAAATTTTTTTCTGTTCCCCATACATCCTCTTTGTAATCTTTTTCAAAATAAAAAATATTATTTATTTTTTCAGGAACTGCTATAAATGTTATAAATAACACATCTCGATAATTGCCAAACTTTGGAATGCTAGCTTTATGAACACACTGAGGTGTATTCAAGAATAAACTGTCACCAATTTTCCCACAATTTTTCATTTGTCTATCAATGATAACATTTTTATAATCATTTCTATTTTTAAATTTACTCTTCTTAATAAATTTTTTTGTGTCCTCTATTGAATAAAATGTGAGTGGGCCATCTTCAGGTGATATGTCTTGAAGGTTTATAAATAACTTAAAGTAATTCATTGTATAGTAATCACAATGAAAATAATTGTTGTAAAACTCAAATTGTTTCGTTCTTTTTTGTTTATCATAATAACTTGCTTCTTTTAGACCAAAATTTCTTTTTAAATGCACATTAGCAACCGCAATATCGCTCTGATAATAATCTTTGAAATTTTGGATTATCTTTTTAAAATTATTTTCTAAATGAAATTTAATTTTCTTTTTCATTTCATCGTTAATTTCGAAGCTTGTTGAATATTCATTGCTTAATTTTTCAATTTTTTTTGCCTCTTTTTTATTTATCTCATCGGACAAATATTTTGCTAGTTCATAAGAGTCTAGATTTGGTTTTAAAAAACCTAATTCATGATATTGTTTTATTTGGTCAGCATTAAAATTGGCAATATTTTTTTTAAAAAAAAGATTAAAAATATTATAATTTAAACTATTGGGATTATTAAAGAGTGTAACTCCTAAGTTTTTGTTTAATCTACTTAAAATCATATTTATCTGATATTTTATTACCAGATATCAATTTAAAAGTCACGAAAACTTTTATTTCTAGTTAATAAATGTTTTTTTTTGAAATAATTTCATAAATTTAATTGATGATAAAATTTGCATTAATATAAAACTTGAAGTGAAATTCCCTTTTTTGTAATTTTCGAAATATTTAATTATATTTTCTTGGTTAAAAAAATCTGAATTTCTCACAAAAGAAGAATTTATTTCATCCTCAAATAATTCTCTCAATGCGGTTTTAAACCAATTTTTTTGTGGATCTGTAATAGTTTTTTTTTTATTTTCACTTACCCCAAGACTTTTAAAAGTTTTTTTCCAGATCCACCTATGTTTAAAATTTTTGATTTTCAAATTATTGTCTAAACTAAAACAATAACTAAAAAGATTGTTGTCTAAAAATGGAACTCTGGCCTCAACACCACTAATCATTGACAATCTATCAACATATTTTAAAACCCTGGGTAAATGTATCTTTGATATTTCTAAAAATTGAGAATACTGCAAGTGATTAAAGTTATTACATTCTTGCTTAATTTGATCTTTTAACAAAAAATTATTAATAAAGTCATCATTGTATAAATTTAAAATCAAATATGGTGTTCCATCAGATGTAAAATTACCTTGAGATTTCAAACAATAAATAAAATTTATAAGTTTTTTAATACCGAATCTTTTTATATTTTTTTCATTAAATATCTGAGAAACAATATTTTTTTTCTGACTTTTGTCTAAAATTGAGGGTAAAAAATTATAATCATAACCCGCCAAAACGTCGTCTCCACCATGTCCCTCTAAAATTACTTTGATATTTTGAGATTTTACTACTTCATATAATTTTCTAATCCCAAACAATCTCAAAGACGTCATTGGCGACTCTATTTCGCATATTAGTTTATCAAAGTTGTTTAGAACATATTCTTCATCAACTATAGCTTGAAAATTTTCAAAATTTTTTTTTTTCGCAAACCTAGATGCTAATTGTGTTTCACTATCCTTATGAATAGTTTGTTTTTTAAATTCATAAGTAAAAGTTTTTAACTTGTAATTAATAAAGTTTTTACAATTTGAAGATATTGAGCTACTATCATTACCGCCACTCAGACAAGAGCCAACATCTATATCTGAAATTAAATGATTTTTTATTGATTTATCAAATAAAAATTTTAATTTTTTCTGTACAGTTTCAATGTCGTTATACTTTCTTATATTTGCTACTTCAGATAAATGCCAATATCTTTTAAATAAAGATTTTCCTTTTTTAAATATTTTAAACGAAGCTGGTAAAATCGTGTTAATTCCCTTAAAAAATGTAGAGTCATCATGATCCATGTAACCTTTAAGAAAAAAATTTCCAAAAGCATCAAAGTTAAATTGAATTTTATTAAGATAATTTAGAATAGGTTTAATTTCAGATGAAAATATAATATTTTTTTCGTTTTCTGAATAGAATATCGGCTTTATTCCGTACCTATCCCTTGCAATAAAGCAAGTTTTATTCGATCTATCATAAATCAAAAAACTGAACATACCATTAAGTTCTGGTAAAATTTTCCTTCCATATTTTTCATAAAGCTTAAGCAGAACTTCTGTATCTGATTGTCCCTTCAAATTTTTTAAATTATATTTTTTTTTTAATTCCAGGGAGTTGTAAATTTCTCCATTAAAAACAATAATAAACCTTCTAGAGTCACTATGCATTGGCTGTCTTCCCTTTATTGATAAATCTCTTATTGATAGACGATGAAATAAAATAGATATCTTATTATCAAAATACGTAGAACTGTCGTCTGGACCTCTGTGTTTAATCAAGTTTCCTGATTTTAGAAAAAGATTCTTATTTATATTATTATTTTTTTTACTATAAATTGCAAAAAAACCACACATTATTATTTTCTTTCAAAAATGAAGACACCCGGATATTTCTCAGAAACATTAACTTTCTTTAAATCAAATTTGAACTCATACTTTTTAACCTTTTCCTTAATTTCTTCTAAAGTAATGTAATCAACTTTTTGCTTAGACAAAGACATTAATTCTTTATCAGCTAAAAAATTATTTTTAAAATTTTTTATTTTCTTTAACAACTTAAAAACAAAAAAATAAAAAAAAGAACACTTTATGTCTTCAGTATTATTTATCTTTTTTAGAGAATGATTAATAGTCTCAAGCATTAGTTCGAGGGAATTAGTCTTTAAGTTAGCAATATTTTTTAATAATAAATCTTCTTCAACATTAATTAAACTAAGTTGATAATTATTTTTTAGTGAATTTCTCACTATTTCTATTAATTCTATTGAGCTTTCAACACTGTGAGACACTTTTTTGAATATATCAAACTCTACATCTTTATTTTGAATAGGTGCAAAGTTTATACTTTGTTTTCCTAATAAATAAGACTCGATTGAGGTATGACAGTTTGTTGATATTAAATACTGAGAAGCCATTATCCAACAACAAGTATTTTGTTGATCCTGAATTACTTTTATATTTTTATGACCACCAAAAATCTTATGCCAAGTAAGGATATTTTCTCCCGGGTGTGGTCTTAAAACTATTTTTACATCTGGACATTTTTCAGTCAAATCGTTTAATGTTTTTATGAATAACTCCATTGTTTTTTTTTGAAAAATTGTATCGGATCGATCAAAATGATTTTTAATTCCAGATTTAAGCTGAGCCTCTTTAAATTTAGTTCTAAAATTATCTGAAACCGAATTTCCCATTGGAAACTTTGTGGTTACTAAGATAAATTTTCCATATTTATCTTTTATTTTTTTAGCATCACCTTCAAAAAAAAATCTATTCTCCTTTTTTAATAAATCAAATCTTGGATGGCCTGTTGGAATAATTTTTTTTTGAAATTGAGGAAAATAATTTGATAAATTTTTTTTTTGGTCTTTACCCCACGTATATAAATAATCAATTTCTTCTAAACAATTATTATCATTTCTTAATCTCGTAAACTCTTCATCAAATTGTACAAAACCTTCCTCATCCCAGCTTGAAACTTGATGTCCTTTTTTTTTTAAATTGAGAATTGTTTTTAAATTTCTTGGTCCAATACTTTTCAATAAGAATAACCCTTTTTTGATAAAATTAGAATATTGATATAAATTTTGTTTTTTTCCGAAACCGACCGAAAAACCCTTTTCGTTCATAGATAGTGCAAATAAAACCCTAGAGTCTAATTCTCTTTTTTTATTTTCTATTACTGAATATATTCTATTATCCATTTAATTTATTTATATCTTTCAATTTACCATCCTTCAGCTCATATATTTTGTCACAAAATTTTAAAGTTTCAAAATCATGAGAAATATTAATTATTATTAGATCTTTTTTAATTTCATTAATATTATTGATAAAGGATTCTTTTGTTTCGCTGTCTAATGAATTAGTCGCTTCATCAAAAATTAAAATAGGTGTTTTTCTGTAGAGTGCTCTTGCAATTCCTATCCTTTGTCTTTGTCCTCCTGAAATCCTTACACCTCTTTCCCCGATTTCGGTTAACAAACCATTTTCACTTCTATCAATAAAATTTTTAAGTCTTGATTTTAAAAGAACATCATTTAAGTGATTCAGATCGTAATTGTCATCATTGAAATTGAAACATATATTTCTTAAAATTGAATCATCAATTAAATTTACTTGTTGAGGAACATACCCAACTAAATTTTGCCATTCCCCTAAATTTTCAAAAACATTTTTGTCATTAAAAGTTAATTTTCCACTTTGGGGTTTTAGTAGGCCTAATAAAACATCAAGAAGAGTTGTTTTGCCAACACCTGAAGCACCTATAATTCCAATATTTTCTCCTTTTTTGATTTCAAACTCTAAATTTTTTAAAATTAATGGTGAGTTATTTTCATAACAAAAATTTAAATTCTTTATTTTAATATTATTTATAGCTTTCTCTTTTGTGTTAATGACATTTGATTTTACAAAATTATTCTCTTTTTTATTAAATTCATTTAAATCCCTAGAAATTACTTCGACAGTTTTCATTGAGTAACCAATTGTATTAAATGAAAAAATAATCTTATAAATAGATGGTAATATTCTTATAGCCGCAGCAAAAAAAAGTCCAACGGTAGGTATTATTTGAGATACATTTCCCTGTTTATACATATAAAAAATTATAAGAGAAATTGATAGAACAGTTAGGATTTCAAAAAATAATCTCGGAAACATTTTTATTGAACTAGTGGTACGCGATAAGATTTGCATCTTTTTAACCTGGTCGATAAATAATTTAACAAACTCATTTTGTTTTGATAATAAAATTATTTCTTTTACACTAGACAGTCCTTGGCTTAAAAATTTTAGAGATTTGGCATTATAATTTAGTGTTTTTTCGCCCCACTTTTTAATGTATCTATTAATAAACAGTAAAAAGAACAAAGACGGGATACCAAAAACAAGTAATACAATTAATGTAGACATGGGATTGACGTAAATGAGCAAAGAAAATATCAACAAAAAAATAATTATTTCAGTAAATAAAGACATTATGTTTGCTAAACTATTTGTAAAGTTGCCGACTTCACTAGTTAAGTTTCTAAAGAGTATTGATGAGTTTGTTTGAAGGTGAAATATATATTCTTTATTTAAATACAATGTAAAAAGTCTTCTCGCTAGGGAAACATGAACCTTTTTTATAAAATCTTTTTGCCACCAAATAAAAAATGCAATAAAAAAATTTTTTACTACAAATACTATAACTAAAATTAAAAGAAAAACTCCTATTAAACTTTCACTATTAAAGATATCTTTTAGTGGTAATAACATTTTTTTGACAGGACCAATATTTTGCTCACCAAAATCATTTCCGATTAGCAAGTGAAGAACTGGTAAAACAAGTCCTATCGATAAAATTTCTAGGAAAGCAGTTAATAGGTTAAATAAGAAAAAATGGTTAAGTTTAAACTTGTGGTGTCTTTCAAGAGACTTCCAAACTTTTTTTATATAGTTTAAATATTCCATTAAAAAAAACTATTTTTCAATGTAGTATCTTTCAAAATCGTGATTTCTTTTTTTAAACATTTTAGGTTTAATTTTATTTTTTTTAAAAAAATCATTACATGCTATACGAGCACCAGGAAATTTTAGTGAATAATATTCATCCAAAAATATTATCCCTTTTTTTTGGAGTCTTTTCCAAATAAAAGGTAGTGCTATTTTATAACTATCATAAAGATCTGAGTCAATTATGGCAGAAAAGAGTTTTAAATTTTGTAATTTTTTTTGTTTCATTGTCGAGCTGAAAGGCCCTTTTATTAGTATAATATTATCTAATTTCAAAAATTTTATTTTACGTTTTATATCTTTTATAGAGCAACTTGAGAAATCTCCTGATGTCGATAGATTAAAAGAGTTAAGTTTACTTTTATTGACTTTTTTATTAAAAACTACATATTTACGATTTTTAAGCACGTCTTCATAGTGACTTTTTGAGATCATTTTAAGTTTTAATAGATCTTTCCATCTATCATATTCGTCATAATAATTTTTTTTTAAATTTTTTGGGAATCCTTCCCAGGTATCAAATGCATAGATTTTTTTTTTGGACTTAATTTTTTTTAGATATAATGCAATAGACAACAAAGATTTTCCTCTGAAAACACCAGCTTCTAATAAATCTCCTTTTATTTTCTTGTGATTTTTTTTTATAAACTTTAAATAACCATCGAAGGAACCAAAATTATTATAATTATAGATACCTAAAACATCAAATTCCCAATTATTTTTTAGTTTTGTTGCCATGATATTTGATTATTAAAACTTATAGTATATTAATGACTAAATGAAAATTAAAATCATAGGCTCTGGTTCGGCTGGTAATCATATCGCTTACGCTTTTAGTAAAATGCCTGTAAAAATTGTTCAAACTGATTTAAATTTAAAAGCCTTAAAAAGATCAAAATTTAAAATCTATAAAAAAAGATATAAAGAGTGGCCTAAAAATATTTCTCAAAGAATTGAGGGGAAAAATGATAGAGATTTCTACGATGCTATCATAATTTCAACACCACCAGCAAGTCATGTAAAATTAATTAAAAAACATTTGAATTTTACAAATTTTTTTATAATAGAAAAACCAATATGCGAACCTAGCAAATCTTCATTAGTTCAATTAATTAAAATTATAAAAATGAATAAAAATAAGAAATTTATGTGTGGTTATAATCATAGATTATTTCCCTCCACATTAAAATTGAGAAAGATTGTAAAAAAAAATTTTAAGAAAATAAGTCAAATTGATGTAAATTTTAAAGAGAACACTGAGGGATTCTTAAAAGCACATTATTGGTATAAGTCGCTTTCGGAAAGTTATTTATCTCAGACTAAAGTTGGAGGAGGTTCTCTTTGTGAACATTCTCACGGGATGAATTTAGCTCAGTATTTGATTGGTGATGAAGCTAAAATTTCTCTTAGAAGAAAAAAAATAGTTTGGTTTAAAAAAAATAAATGCAATTATGATTCTAGTGCTGAACTTATCTATTTATCAAAAAATAAAATACTTAATATTCACCAAAACTTTACTACTTCTCCAACAGAAAAAAATATAAAAGTTTATGGTAAAAATATTTTTGTAGAGCTTACTTTTAATTACAAAGATTCAAATGATAGGTTATTAATAATTCAAGGAAAAAAGAAAAAAGTTCTTTTATTTAAGAAAACAAGAGCAGATGATTTTAAGTATGAGGCAAAATACATTTACAAACACCTCTTAAGAAAAAATTCAGGTAAAATTTTAAATGCTAATAATGCTATCAAAACAATGCATTATATTAATAGTTTAATTTAGTTACCAGATAGGAACTAAGGTTTTTCTAACAAGGCTATCGGTCTTATCAATAACCGGATCGAAATATTTTGAGTCAGATTTAATAGACTCTGTGGAAATTTCCTCAAAAACTGCTCCATTTTTTGTGGAAAAAGAATGCCATTCATCTTTAAAAACATCCAATTTATCTCCGACAGTTAAATTAAAAATCTTGTTTGATTTTATAATTTGAAGATCACCCCAGAGCATATGAAATGTTTCCACTTTTTTAAAGTGTTTATGTTTTGGATGTTTTTGACCAGGAAATAATGCAATAACTTTCTTGCAGTATTGACCATTAATTAGCGTCACTAAAAGTGCTCCAACTTTTTCTAAATTTTTAATCCCATTATGGTGGGACAGTTCTACTCTGCAGTCTTTTGAAATTACAACATTTGCCTCGTTTAACATGTACTTATATCTATGGACGTACTTTCTGATTATTTCATAATTGCTATCAATTTTATTAGTAACCAATGCATCATCCTTTTTGTAATTTTTAGTTAATTTAATTGGTTTGCTAATATCTCCTGGTTCAAGTTGTTTTTTGTTTATTTTAGGAAAAGCAAAGTAGACATCTTTTTTTAAACTTTTCGTTTTGCTACTGAAATTTTTTTTTGCAAAAACACCTCTTCTTAATTGGTTCAAGCTATCAACTTCTTTTTTTGAAATTATTTTTTTATTTTCATGGCCTAATAATTCTATATTAGAATTTAGTTGGCTAATTAATTCTTTTAAATTTTTTGAGTCAGCTGAATATTTATTTCTACTGTCGAATATAGAAAAATGACGTTCAAAAATTCTTGCTCCTAAGGAGGAAGCGGTTAAGACAGGTAAAAAATTATCTTCTCTTTCATGTCCTGAATATCCCACAATCACATTTGGGTATCTTAACTGCAATCTTTTAATGAAATTCAAATTAAACAATTTTAAATCGTCGGTAGGATAGACGCTTATACAATGAAGAATTGCGAGTGGTATCTTTTTATGATTAAAAAAGTTACAAATATTGTCAATACCATCAATATCTAATCCTCCGGTTGAACATATTACTGGCTTTTTTGTTTGTGCTATCTTTTCAATCAATGGCCAATCTGTATTGCTGCAACTAGCAATTTTTAAAATATCTACCTTATTCTTTATAGCTTTACTTACGGAAGGCTCGTCAAAAGGTGTGATAACTAAAGTAAAATTATTTTTTTTTATGTATTTACATAATTTTGAATATTCATTTTCAGAAAGTTTTGCCGATTTAAATCTCTCTATATGTTTATTCTTAATTCTATTTTTTTTGTAAAGGAAAGATTTTAAATCTCTAAACTGTAATTTTATTGCAAAATTAATATTACTTGATTTTGAAATCTTTTTTGCACTTCTTATTAATATAAAACCATTATCGATGGAGCCGTTATGATTGTTTGCAAGTTCAAATATGAAAAGTTTTTTTTTATTTCTGATATTAAAACTTTTTTCAATATCTTTTTTAAGCAACATATCTATATTTTCCATTTAACTTTATTATTATTTAACCTATTTTTTATATTTTCAAAACATCTAAAAATCACCCTTTTATGAGTATCAATTGTTGAACCAGCGGTATGTGGAGTGGCAATTACACTTGGGTGTTTTAAGATTTTATCATTTTTAATTGTAGGCTCAATATAATGTACATCTATACCGACTCCTCCAATTTTTTTTTTTCGTAGACCAATTTCAATTGCTTTTTTTTCGATGAGGTTTGCTCTTGAAGTATTAATGATAATTACGTTATTTTTAAATAATTTGATGTTTTTTCGATTTATCAAATATTTTGTATCTTTGTTGAGATGAAGATGCAGACTAATAATGTCTGATTTCTTGAAAATTTCTTTTTTACTGGCATATTTAACTTGTAAGAGATTTTCCTTTTTTTTCGATAATCTTTTGTTATCATGATAAATAATGTTCATATCGAATCCTAAACATATCTTTGCAACTCTTTGTCCTATTTTTCCAAAACCAACAATTCCTAAAATTTTATTTTTTAATTCATTTAAATCGACCCCGTGACTATTACCTGTCCATTTGCCTTTTACAGTAATTTTATTAAAATGAATTAGTTTACGGCTTAAAGCTAACATAAGCATTACTGAGTGTTCTGCTACAGAAATATTGTTTTGTGATCCGTTGTTACAAACCATAATTCCATTTTTTTTTGCAGCACTTAAGTTAAATTTGTCATAGCCAGAGCTCCATAACTGAAAAATTTTTGCCTTTTTAGCCTCTTCAAAAACTTCTGAGCTAATAAACCTTCCTGGTGCAAAAAAAACAGCGTCTGACCATGCAAAAAGTTTTTTCTGTATTTTTACCGGTGTCTTATAAGTCATCTTTTTAAAGTTAAATTTATTCTTTTTGATTTCAGATATAATTAAATTTTGAAGAATTTTGGGAATTCTTTCTTCATAAACATATAACAAGTTTTTATTTTTCATTATGTTTTATTTACTTATAGCTTTTTAAGCATGTTAAAAAAAGCTATGTTATAACTTTATATGTATAAAAATAAAAGATTATTAGCAATTATACCTGCAAGAGGTGGGAGTAAAGGAATTAAGTTAAAAAACTTAAAAAAGATCAACAAAATTTCTTTGATTGGGCATGTCAGTAAGATTGTAAAAAAAATTAAATTTATTGATTTAAGCTTAGTTAGCACTGATCATCCTAAAATAATTAAGGAGGCTAAAAAATATAATCTTAAAATCTTATTTAGAAGACCCAAAAAATTATCGGGTGATAAAATTGGAGATTTTAGTGTTATTAAACACTCTTTGTTAAATGCAGAAAAAAAAACAAATTTAAAATATGATATAATTTTGTTTTTACAACCAACCTCTCCATTAAGAAAAGTAAAAGATATTAAAAAAGTTTTAGAAATTATTGTTAAAAAAAAATACGATTCTGTATGGTCAGTTTCACCTATTAATTTTAAAAACCACTACAAAAAACAATTGTTAATTAAAAATAATAAACTTAAATTTGCTTATCCGAAAGGAGATAAAATATTGGCAAGACAACAATTGGAGCAAACTTATTATCGTAATGGAGCAGTATATGCTCTCACAAGAAATTGTATCTTAAAAAAGGGAAGATTATTAACGAATAATTCAGGATGCCATGTTGTGAGAACAGAACAAATTTCAATAGATAACAAAGATGATATTAAATTAGCAAATCAATTTTTTAAAAATAAAAAATGAAAATTGTAAAAACTATCAATCTCGAAAGACTTAAAAATTTTTTGAGTCAGATCAAAGAGAAAGATTTTATAAAAATTGCAAAAATAAATAATGAAACTTGGAGGAATTATAGATCAAAAAAAAAATTTTTTTATTATTTTGTTATTGATAAAGAAAAAAATTACGTCGCCTCAATGGTAGTGTTAAAAACATCATACTCAAATCATCTATATTTTATATATGTTTTAAAAAGGTATAGAAGCGCTGGTCTAGGTACAAAACTATTAAAAAAATTTTTTTAAGTAGATAAAAGAAAAATGAAAACAGTTCATATTAAAAAAAAATTAAAAAGAACTATTAAATATTACGCTAAAAACAATTTTACAAATAAATTAGATTATAAAGATAATAATTTAAAAAAATGGATAAAAAGATGCAAAGCAAAAAATAAAAATCATTTTAAAACTAGAGAACTTTTATATAAAAGTTAGATTAATAAAATTGAGATTGATTAAATTACATTTCTTGTTAATAGTTTAAATATTAAATGAATAAAACTTTTATAATATCTGAAATTGGTATAAATCATAACGGGGACATAGATATAGCTAAAAAAATGATTCAAGCCTCGAAAGAAGCTGGTGCAGATGCTGTAAAATTTCAAAAAAGAACTATTGAATTAGTATACTCAAAGGAACAACTTGCAAAACCAAGAATAAGTCCATTTGGATCGACTGAAAAAGAACAAAAAGAAGGCTTAGAATTCGATGAAAAAGATTATGATGAAATAAATAAATATTGCAAAGAAAAAAAAATTATTTGGTTTGCATCAGCTTGGGATCTAGATAGTTTAAAATTTTTAGATAAATACAATTTGAAATACAACAAAGTTGCATCAGCGATGATTGTTGATGAGATTTTTTTAAGTGAGGTCGCTAAAAGAAAGAAGCATACCTTCATAAGTACTGGTATGTCAGATTTTGGAATTATAGATAAAGCTGTGAATATATTTAAAAAAAATGATTGCTCTTTTGAGCTTATGCATTGTATATCAGCTTACCCTTTTGAAAATGAGATTGCAAATTTAAACATGATTCAAATACTCAAAGAAAAATATAAATGCAATGTTGGATATTCTGGTCATGAAAAAAGTGGAAAATTAATTTCACTTGCTTCAATATGCTTGGGCTCTAGTTCATTAGAGCGGCATCTTACTTTGGATAGAACAATGTACGGGAGTGATCAAGCGGCTTCAATAACCCCTAATGGATTTAAGTCATTGGTAAGTGATATAAGAGTTCTGGAAAAAGCAATCAGAGGAAGTGAAAAAAAAATTATATTAGATATAGAAAAACCAGTGGCAAATAAATTAAGATCACACATAAAAAATTGAGAGAAATAAATAATTTTAAAAAAATATGTCAAATTATTCTCATGTAGCTGTAATCCCAGCTAGAAAAAATAGTAAAGGATTTCCAAAAAAAAATAGAATATATTACAAGAAAACTGTCAAATTTTTAAAGTCTATTAATTGGTTCGATAAAATCATACTTACTTCAGATGATGAATGGTTTGAAACCAAATGTGAAAAAGACAATATTGACTTTTACAAAAGAAATAAAAGATTATCTGGATCCAAAGTTCCGATTAAGAGAGTTTTTATTGATATTATAAAGAATTTTGATTTAAACTCAAAAACAATACTCTGGCTAATTTATATTCCACTTATTCCAAAAAAAAAAATTCATTATCTTTTAGCTAAAAAACAAATCGAAAAAAAGAAAGTGAAAAGTTTGTGTGGTTTTGAAAATGTTAGAACTCATCCTTTTTTGACGTGGGGTTTTAAAAACAAAAAAATTTTCCAGTTCGTTCAAAATAACGTATTTAGAAGGCAAGATTTACCAAAAGCCTATTCACATAATCATATTGTTTGTTGTTTTAAAATAAATGAAATTAAAAATTTGAATAATGAACTCTTAAATGTTAATACCTTCCCATTGATAATAAAAGAAAAAATCACTGAAATTGATTGATAAGATTTTGAGAGAAAATATTATTTTAGCTGGGGGTAATGGTTTTTTGGGAAAACAATTTTCTAAATTTCTTGCAAAAAAAAATTACAATGTTCACATTTTAGATATAAAGATTGAAAGAAATAAGAAAAATATTTTTTATTATAAATGTGATCTAACTAAAGAAAAACTTGTCAAAAATATAATAAATAAAATTTATAAAAAGTATAAATCGATAGATATTTTGATTAACTGCGTAGCTAATGACTATGTTCCAAAAAAAAGTCAAACTTCCTTACTAGAAAAAACAAGCATTAAAAAATTTGAATACGATCTTAGGTTGGGAATAACAACATCCTTAATTCTTACTAAATGTGTAGTTAAATTTATGAAAATTAAAAAAAAGGGTGTAATACTTAATATTGGATCAGATCTAAGCATTATCTCACCTAATCAAGAAATTTATAATAACTTCGTTAAACCTTTGAGCTACTCTGTTGTAAAACACGGAGTGATTGGTTTAACAAAGTACCTCTCAACTTATTTTGCTAAGTTTAATATAAGATGTAATGCTTTATGTCCTGGCGGGATATTCAACAATCAATCAAAAAAATTTGTAAATAAATTAAAAAAATTAATTCCTTTAAAAAGAATGGCAAATGTTGATGAGCTCAATGAGTCAATGTATTATTTGATTTCTGAAAGATCTTCATATATGACTGGCCAAAGTTTAATTGTAGATGGAGGCAGAACATTCTGGTAAAGTAAATTGAGAATAGATCAATCTAAAAAACTCCTCAAAGAAGCTAAAAAATTAATTCCAACTGGAGGTCAAACCTTTAGTAAGGGAACTCATTCATTTTCAGAAAATTTCTCTCCCTCTCATGCTTTAAAGGGCGAGGGTAATAAAATTATGGATGTAGATAAAAATGTGTATCTAGATTTTGTTATGGGAGCTCAACCATTAATTTTAGGTTATGCCGACAAAGATGTTAATAGAGCTGTAAAAAAACAACTTGATCAAGGATCTACTTTTAGTCTCGCAAATCAACTTGAAATTGATGTTGCAAAAATGCTTAAACAACATATTCCTTCTGCAGAACAAGTTAGATTTGGCAAAAATGGTGCAGACGCAACAACAGCTGCAATTAAAATTGCTCGTGCATTTACAAAAAGGGAACATATTGCTTTTTGTGGATACCACGGTTGGCATGATTGGTTTATTGCCACAACAGATAAAAATCTTGGTATACCAAAATTTAACGAAAAACTGGCCCATCCATTTAATTATAATGATATCGGTGGTTTAAAAAAAATTTTTAATATTTATAAAAAAAAAATTGCTTGTGTAATAATGGAACCTATTACTGTCTCTAATCCTAAGTGCATGAAAAATTCAACTTGCAATAGCTGTAAAAGCAAACCGTGTAAGAAAAATTTTCTTGGTGAAGTTAAGAAAATTTGCAAAAAGAATGGTGCACTTTTAATATTTGATGAGGTCGTAACTGGATTCAGGTATTCGATTGGTGGTGTTCAAAAATTATTTAATGTCACGCCAGATCTGTCATGTTTTGCAAAAGCAATGTCTAATGGTGTTCCCCTATCTGCTGTTGTTGGAAAGAAAAAATATATGAAATTATTTAGCAGTGTATTTTTTTCTTTCACTTATGGAGGTGAATGTCTTGGTCTTGCAGCTGCGAAGGCATGTATAAAAAAAATACATAAAAAAAAGGTTTTAAATAGGATTTATAAAAATGGTTTGGATTTTAAAATTAAACTAAATAATCTGATAAAAAGATATGGATTATCAGATCTTTTTAGTTGTGATGGACACCCATCTAGAACTGTTCTTACAATTGGAAAAAGTGAAAAATTGTATTCTCCGATATTAACGAAGACTTTTATTCAGCAAGAGTTAATAAAGTCCAAAATTCTGTGGTCTGGATATCATTGTATTACTTATACATTTTCAAAAAAAGACATTTCAAAAACAATATCTGCATATGATTCAATTTTTAGAAAAATGATAAACATGTTTGAAAATAACTCAAGTATTTACAAAGAAATCAAAGGAAAGCCTCTTAAGCAAGTGTTTACAAGAGTATCAGATTTTCAAGCTGCGTCCCTTAAATTAAATGAAAAATAAAAAAATTGGCTTCATGCAGGGAAGATTGGTGGCACCAGAGGAAAAGAAGATACAATCTTTTCCTTGGAAAAACTGGAGGAAAGAATTTCAAATAGCAAATAAAATTGGCTTAAGTTTGATCGAGTGGACAATAGATCGAAATAAGTTTTTTTTGAACCCGATTAATCTAAAAAAAGGAAGAGACGAAATTAATTACCTAAAAAAAAAGTATAATATTAGACTAGAAAGTGTAACGGCAGACTTTTTCATGCAATCACCATTTTTTAAAAAAAACTTAGACAAAGAATTAAAAATTTTCAAACTTTTCATAAAGAATTGTTACAAACTAAATATTAAATATATTATTTGCCCGTTAGTTGATAATGCCAGTATTAAAACAGATTCTGAAGAACAAATCGTAATTAATGAATTCTTAAAATTAAATTCATATATTTCAAAATATAAAGTAAAAATATTATTTGAGATTGATTACAAACCAAAGAAGCTTCTTAATTTTATTAAAAAGTTTCCCCGAAAAAATTTTGGAATAAATTATGATTCTGGTAATAGTGCTGGACATGGGTTTAATTTTTTTGAAGAAAAAAAATATTTTTCAAAGGTCAATAATTTACACATCAAAGACAAAAAGCTTAACTCGATATCGGTTAAGATTGGAAATGGTGATTATAATTTTAAAAAACTTATTAAATATCTAAAGAAAATAAATTACAAAGGTAACTTTATCTTTCAGACAGCAAGAGATAAAGATAACATTAAAATGATGAAACATAACATCGAATATTTGAGTAAATTTTTCTAACTTTTTTTCAAAATATAAAGACTGTAATAACATTCTTTTTTATTAATTATTTCATTTAAAAGTTTTTTGCTGTATTGGATAAATGGATACATTAAATCTATTACTGGAAGCTCTTGATAAAACTTCACTATTTTAAGTCCTGATTTTTTTGTTAAGCATTTCATAGAACTTTCAGTAAAAAACTGCAGATGTTCCCTTGGATTAATTGTTGGGGTTGATACTCCTAATATTTTAAATGCTCTACTTTTAATGTTTGGGATTAAAACTAAAATTTTTCCATTGTTCTCTAATATTTTTTTTGAGCTTCTAATAGTATCTAGAGGATTTTTTAGATGCTCTAAAACTCCCCAGAATGTAATAAGATCAAATTTTAAATTTTTTTTTCTTATTTGTTCAAGATCAGATTTATATAAAAAATTTTTACCTAATAATTTTCTAAGGGGCTCTTTGGTATGAATTGAAAATTCTGATCCAAAAATTTTTTTATTTTTGAACTTTTCTTTTACTATTTTAATAAACTGTCCATCACCACAGCCAACATCTAAAATTTTAATATCTTTATTTACGTAAAGTTTTGAGTATTTTGTATAAACTTTATTCCAATAATTTTTTAATGAACTATTTTTTGATCTTCTTTCTCTTTGAAATATATCAGCCAAAGACTTATCATATAGTTTCATTAATATTTTTTCATTAAGCTGATTTCTTACAAAGACATGTTGGCATTTATTACAAACTGAGTGTGCAAACCCCCATTTTATAAATATATCTTTAATATTTTTAGAACTACATATTGGACAATTTACAAAATTAATAACTGATGGATCAGAAACTAAATTATTTTTTTTTTTGAAAGCTAGTGCATCTTTTTCTGATTGTTGAAAATGTTTGACAGTTGCTTTGTTATTATTTCTAAAATTTTTATTGTTTACAATTATAGGATAATGGTTCATACAACTATTTCATTATCATAAATAAAAAAAAAGAGAATGTATAATATTACTAATCCAGTATATAATGATCTATTATCAGCAAAAATATTAAAGAAATCAAACAAACTTCAAATTATTTCTAAAGTTACAAGGGATAAAAAAATACGAGTGTTACATGACCCACGAGAGCAAATTATTTTTCTAGAAAAATATATTACTACAGAAAAGCACTATTCCTCTGTAACAAGAGATGAAAAAAGAAATAATAATCATATTGAATTGATTGTTGATGGAAAGTTAAAAAGATTTCCTTTAATTAACGATGAATTGAGAAGATTTAATCAATTTAAAAAATTTATAAAAAACAAGACAGTTCTATATTACGGATGTGGGTTTGGTAAATTCATATTTTTATGCCAAAATTATTCAAAGAAAATTTTTGGTGTTGAGCTTAGAGAATTAACTTTAAAATATTTAAAAAAGAAAAAAATAAATGTAAAATCTAAAATTGAAGATTTTGACTTTAAATTTGATTTAATAACAATGTTTCACGTTCTCGAACATCTTCCAAACCAAATTGAAAGTTTAAAAATGGCAAATTCTAAATTAAAAAAAGGTGGCAAAATTATTATTGAAGTTCCGCATTCTAAAGATTATTTATTTGGTTTTAAAAATCTATTGAGTTTTAAAAAATTTACTTTTTATAGTGAACATTTAATATTACATACTGAAAAGTCTTTAACTGCATTTTTAAAAAAAGCTAATTTTAGAAAAATTAAAATTATTTACTTTCAAAGATATAACTTTTTCAATCATTTAAAATGGTTTAACGAGGGAAAACCTGGTGGTCATCTAGATAAAAATTATGTTTATAGAGAAAAAAATTAAACATTACAGTGATTATTTGTGTCGACTTAAAAAAACTGATACCATTATAGCTATTGCTGAAAAATGAATATCAAAAACTATTTTATCGAAAGCTCAAAAATTATTAGAAACTTAAGTAATTTTGAGTCAAAAATTATTAAAATTGGTAAGCTAATTAAAAAAAAAAATAAACAAAAAAAAAACATTTTTGTTTTTGGAAATGGTGGATCATCTTCAGATGCAGAGCATTTTGCAGGAGAGTTGGTATGCACTTATGTGAAGAAAAATAGAAAGCCTTATTCTATAATTCCTCTAACCACACATAATGCAGCAATTACTGCATGGAGCAATGATTTTAAGTTTGATGATTTTTTCAAAAGATCAGTTCAGGCATATGTTAAAAAAGGTGATTTAGTAATTATATTGTCTACAAGCGGTGGGGTTATAAAAGGTCCGGGTAAGTCAAATAATTTAGTTAAAGCCGCAATCGAAGCAAAAAAACATAGTGCTGAAATTGTTTCTTTAACTGGAAAAAATGGTGGAGCTTTAAAAAATATTTCTGACATAAATATAAATATAAATTCATACAAGACATCATTTATTCAAGAAGCTCATATGACAATATTACATTCGATATGTGAAATTTTGGATTAAGATAATTGTTATAATTTCTAACAAAATTTTTTTCAGTGCATAAATCAAGCCGATTGAGCTATTAGTACTGGTCAGCTACATGCGTTGCCGCACTTCCACACCCAGCCTATCAACGTGGTG
>MDSW01051910.1_pt1 | contig 40770 bp, 31 predicted proteins | sample 811171 | NCBI WGS metagenome assembly MDSW01 (sample SAMN05326641, study PRJNA326480) | marine metagenome | isolation source: seawater | place: Atlantic Ocean: North West | collected 2012
AGAGTGAATTGTGAATAGGTTGGCTCAATTCTGTTGGCGGATTGTGGCCCGCCTCACGCGGAAGACGGCGCCGGGCGATGCGGGGCATCGGGCCAGGCGTCTGACCCAGGCGTCTGACAAGGTGAGCGGCCCCAAGCCGCCAACCCGAAGGGCCGGGCCGATCTGGTCCAGTTCCGGCGGGGTTTGGCTGGGCCGTACCACCAGTATGGCCTGCGCCAAACCCCTGGCTCCTGAACCAGACCGGCCCGGCAGAATGGGTCAACCTATTCACAATTCACTCTAAACATGAAAACAGCGTGCAGCATTTGCTGCACGCCGAGGAGGGCTTCGCCGATTAATCGTTCGGCGGTAAAGGCGTCCGGCGCAAATTGGTCGGATTAGCGGGAACTTCAAGGAAATTCCCTTCAATTCCCCTTGTTTCCTTCGAAACAAACCCATGCTTTTTCAACATTGCTCTCTCCTTTGATGTGGAATTTTTAATCATCTGACGACATAGGTGTCCGACGCAGATTGGTAGGGTTGGCGGGAATTTCCAGGTAATTGCCGTCAAAGCCCCTTGTTTCTTCTGAAACCGCACCGATTTTCTTAAGCATATTGTTCTCCTTTCAAGAATGTTGCCGAATTTCTCCGGTATTTAAATTTAACACTCCCTTAAAATCAATCACAAGTATATATTTATAATATATAAACAACTTTAAATTGATATCTTTACTCCAACAGGCCAAGATGCAGGGCCTTGATCACCCCTTCCGTGCGGTTGGTCGCGGCGAGTTTGCGCAAGGCATTGCGGATATGGCACTTGGCAGTATGTTCGCTGATGCCCAGCACCACCCCGATGCCCCATGTGGACTTGCCCCGGGCGATCCATTCCAGACATTCCCGCTCCCGGGATGTCAAATCAGGCACCGGCTGCGGCGGCGGCTCGATCGGATGCAATATCCGCAAAACCCGGTGAAACTGAACCGTCAGCAGATACAGCCGACTTAACACCCTCTCTTCCGGCGCCTCCCTGCTCCTCCCTTGCGCCTTTTCTTCCCCCCCTTTACCGGCACAAGAAACCAGAAAAACCGAACGGCCCGGCCCATGAATAGGCACCCCCACACCCTGGCGCAGTCCGTAGGTTTCCGCCGCCCTGAGGATCGTTTGTTGCGGTCGGGTCAATGCAAACTTTGCCGGCAATTCGTGCCAGAAAAACGGCCGGACACACCTCGGTCCGTACAACAGCACCGGGTCATGATGCTGGGCGTTACGACCGTAATAATAATCCTGCCAAAGGCGTGGAAAACTGCTCCACAGCAGAGGCGGCGGCAGGGAACGCTCCTGCCGGGCAAAAATATCAGCATCCCGCCATCCTTCCCCCAAGGCGGCCAGCATGATATAGGGATATCCCAGTTCGCCTAGCGCCTGTCTGAAAAAAGACAGTAGTTCAGAAATCGTGACGGCCTTCAGGCTTTGATCTATAAATTCAGAAATCGGCATATCATATATGTGGTCCCGCTGTAGTCCCGCGATTCACATGAAGTGAAATGTCATAAGAGGAGATCTGTCCCTTATTATGAAAAGCCATCCCCCGATCGACAGACTTTATTCTGAGGGGTTGACAGCACCTATTCCGCCGATCAGAAACCTTGACCAAAGTCCGCAGCTGGTATAGTGTTACCGATGAGTAACGTTGGGCGGGTGATCGGTGGAGTTCGCCTTTCCCATCCCCAGAAAAACAGGCCAGAAAACGGTCATGGCCGAAACATATGTCTGGGACATCCTGCCCTGGACCCTATGTGCCGAAAAAGGCCCGCGACGGACCGCCGACAAAGGAAGACAAGCCATGATTTTGAGCGAAGAACAGCGTATGATCCGGGATATGGCCCGGGATTTTGCCCAAAACGAACTGGCCCCCCATGCCGCGGAATGGGAAAAAGCAGGAGAAATTCCCCTGGATGTGCTGCGCCAGATGGGCGCATTAGGTCTGATGGGCATGACCGTCCCCGAAGAATGGGGCGGGGCGGGCGCTGATTATGTGTCCTACGCCCTGGCGCTGATGGAGATTGCCGCCGGGGACGGCGCCGTCAGCACTGTGATGAGCGTGAACAACGCCCCGGTCTGCGCCGCCATCCTCAAGGAGGGCACGGACGCCCAGAAAGAACGATTCCTGAAACCCCTGGCCCAAGGCGAAATCATCGGCGCCTTCGGTCTGACCGAACCGCAGGCCGGCTCCGACGCCAGCATGCTGAAAACCCGGGCGGTGAAAAACGGTCAGGGCTGGCTGATCAATGGCTCAAAACAATTCATCACCTCGGGCAGAATCGGTGGGGCCTGCATTATTTTTGCCGTCACCGATCCGGAAGCCGGGAAGAAGGGCATCACCGCCTTTCTCGTACCCACCGACCTGCCAGGATATACTGTCGCCAGCGTGGAAAAGAAGCTCGGCCAGAAGGCATCTGATACCTGCACCTTGCATTTTGACAACATGCAGGTCAGCGACGATATGGTCCTGGGCCGGGTGGGTGAAGGATACAAGGTGGCACTTGCCAATCTGGAAGCGGGCCGCATTGGCATCGCCGCTCAGTCAGTGGGTATGGCCCGGGCGGCGCTGGACCACGCCATCCAGTATGCCAATGAGCGCACGGCGTTTGGCAAAACGATCATCGGCCATCAGGCCGTCGGCTTCCGGCTTGCGGAGATGGAAACCCGGCTCGAAGCCGCCCGCCAGCTGGTGCTGCATGCGGCGGCGTTGCGCGAGGCCGGCCGCCCCTGCCTCAAGGAGGCCTGCATGGCGAAGCTGTTTGCGTCGGAGACCGCAGAGGCGGTCTGTTCCGCCGCGATTCAGACGCTCGGCGGCTATGGCTATTTGCAGGATTTCCCGGTAGAACGCATCTACCGGGACGTACGGGTCTGCCAGATTTACGAAGGCACTTCGGACATCCAGAAAATGATCATCGCCCGCGATCTCGCCGGATAATTCCGGCGGAAACCGGGAAGGAAAATCAGGAGTCCGTTTTCGGTGTATTGGATGGCGCCGCTCTCGCTTGCCATGACAAAAAACAACGTCATCACAAGTTCCAAAGGCCTGTATGATGGAACGCGGGGCCATTTCAGGCGGTTTCCTGCTCCTCCAGGCCCAGTTCCTTGATCATCTGCTCCCGCATCACGAATTTCTGGATCTTGCCGGTGACCGTCATAGGGTAGTCCGTGACAAAGCGGATATGGCGGGGAATCTTATAATGGGCAATCTCGTCCCGGCAAAAATCCCGGATTTCCTCGGCGCTGGCCTCACAGCCCTCGTGCAGCCGGATCCAGGCGCAGATTTCCTCGCCATATTTTTCATCCGGGACACCGAAGACCTGCACATCCATGATTTTTTCATAGCGGTACAGAAATTCCTCGATTTCACGCGGATAAATATTCTCCCCGCCGCGGATCAGCATATCCTTGACCCGCCCGACAATGTTGCAAAACCCGTCTTCGTCCAAAATTGCCAGATCGCCGGTATGCATCCAGCCTGCTTCGTCGATGGCTTCGGCGGTCTTTTCCGCATCCCCCCAATAGCCTTTCATCACCGAATAGCCCCGGGTGCACAGTTCGCCTTTCTCACCTATCGGCACAACCCGTCCGGTCTCGTCCACAATTTTAACCTCCACATGGGGATGAATGCGACCCACTGTGGACACCCTTTTTTCCAGACTGTCCGAAGGGTTGCTCTGAAAGCTGACCGGACTGGTTTCGGTCATGCCATAGGCGATGGTCACCTCATCCATATGCATTTTGGAAACAACCTTTTTCATCACCTCGATGGGACAGGCCGCCCCCGCCATGATCCCGGTCCGCAGGCTACTGAGGTCAAACCGATCAAATTCCGGATGGTCCAATTCGGCAATAAACATGGTCGGCACCCCCTGCAAGGCCGTGCAGTTTTCCTCTTCCACCGTCTGGAGGGTGGCCAGCGGGTCAAAGCTGTCACCCGGAAAGACCATACAGGCTCCGTGGGTGATACAGGCCAGATTGCTCATGACCATACCGAAACAGTGATAGAGCGGCACGGGAATGCACAACCGGTCCTGTTCGGTGAAATTCATGGCTTGTCCCACGAAGAACCCATTATTGAGAATATTGAAATGGGTCAGTGTCGCCCCCTTGGGAGACCCCGTGGTACCGCTGGTAAACTGGATATTAATGGCGTCATCCGGCGACAGACCGGCCTGCACTTCCTTGAGCCGGGCAAAATCCTTGTCCCGGGCCAGAGCGGGAATGTCAGAGAAGTTATAAAATCCGTGGGTTTTTTCTTGGCCCAGCCGGATCACAATTTCCAGATCCGGCAGACGTTCAGACCGCAAGGCTCCCGGCGCGCAACGGTCCAATTCTGGCGCCAGATCCCGCAGCATGGAAATATAATCGCTGGACTTAAAACGATCCGCCGTGATCAACGCCCGGCATCCCACCTTGTTCAGGGCGTAGTCCAGTTCCGCCCGCCGATAGGCCGGATTGACGTTCACCTGAATAAGCCCCGCCCTAGCGGTGGCGAATTGGGCGATCACCCATTCCACACAATTGGGCGCCCAGACCCCGACCCGCTCCCCGGGTTCAAGCCCCAGCGCCACCAGCCCGGCGGCGAAAGCCTCCACCTGTTCGGCAAATTCCGCATAAGTCCAGCGAATATCCTGATGTCGCACCACCAGCGCTTCGCGGTCCCCATACCGGGCCACGGCCTCTTCCAGCGCCTCTCCAATGGTCTGATACCTCAAAGGGGTGTCCGACACCCCGTTCACATAACTTTTCGACAGTTTCTGCATCCTGGCCTCCCGTATGGTCCTTATCATTTCATCTTGGCGGGATAGGCTCTTTTTGGCAATTATACCAAAGTCTGTTCCCAGATGGATCCTTATCCGGCTCACCCCGCCGCAGCTTGCGAGGCAAATTCGGCAAAAAGCTGGCTGTCAAAGTTCACATGCTGCCGCAAAAGCCGGTCCGCCGTTTCCCCATCCCCCGAAAGGATTGCCATGGCAATCCCGTCATGTTCAGCAACGGATTTTTCAATCCATCCCGGCTGATGGTGCTGTGAGCGCAGGAAAGGTTCCAGCCGCTGCCCAAAATGTTCCAGTTGATCTATCAGCACCTGATTGTAACTTGCCGCATAAATCGCCCGATGGAAGGCGATGTTACGGTTGTAATAGTCGTCCGCATCACCAGTGGCGGCGGCCTGGCGGCAGGCGTCCTGTGCGGCCCTTAACCCTTCTGCTTCCGGATCCCTCAGACGTTTTGCCGCCAACCGTCCGGCAAAACCTTCCAGTGCCGCAAAATATTCCAGCATCTGCACCAGGGTTTTCAAGGTCATCCCCCGAACCACTGCTCCCTGACGAGGACGACGATCCACCAGACCTATGGCTTCCAGCATCATCAGCGCCTCCCGCACCGGGGTACGGGATACTCCGAAACGCTGGGCAATATCCAGTTCCTCCAGCCGTTCGCCGGGGCGGATCTCGCCCGTAACAATTTGCCGTTCAAGGGTCTGTTTCAGTCTGGTGGCCTGTCTCATTTTTGTCCTTTTCGCTGCCGACAGGTCTAACTTATCGCCTGAAACCCACAGCGACAACTTTTTTAAGGCCCCTATTGCTGATGTACGACTTCCCCAGCAAACAGGGTCATTTCGACCGTCGTTTCGGCAATATCCTCAGGACTGATGGCATAAAGATTGCGGTCCAGCACAATCATATCGGCGGATTTGCCGACCCTGATGGATCCGGTAAGTGTCTCACGGCGCAGGGCTTTAGCGCCTTCAACCGTGAAAATCCGCAGGGCCTGATCCAGGGAAATAGCCTGTTCCGGCCATAACGCTCCCGGGGTTTTGCCATAAGGGTCCCGGCGGGTCACCATGGCCTCAATCCCGATCCAAGGATTAAGCGACGGCACCGCCGCCGGCCAGTCCGATCCTGCAAGCACCGGCGCACCCGCCGCCAGCAGGTCGCGGATCGGCCAATAATACTTGCCGCGCTCGCCCACAGCATCCAATACCGACTGAATAATCGGCGAGGGATGCCAGAGATAAGGCGACAGGTCCGCCACCGCATTCAGTTCCCTGAAACGGGGGATATCGGCGGGGTCTATATAACCCGCATGGGCCAATTCATGTCGCAGGTCGAACCGTCCCGTGGCGTGATGTGCCTTTTCAATGGCGTTCAGTGCTACCCGCACCGACCGATCGCCGGCGGTATGGATCTTGACGGTAAATCCACGCTTTCCCAGTTCGGTCAGATCCTGTGCCAGGGTCGCTTCATCCACATGCAACAGCCCCCTGAAATCGTCCGGGAAATGATCATGCGGCAAATAGGGGGCCAGCATGGCCGCGGTGCGGGACGCGGTGGGCACCCCATCGTCAAAAATCTTGACAAACCGCGTATCCACATGATCCGAAGCATATTGATCCCGCAATGTTTCAATCCGGTCATAATCCAGCGGCACCTCCCGATGACCGTAAGGCGTGGAAATAGAGGCGGCCACATGCAGGCTCAGGTCCCCGGCCTGATCCACCGCCTGATACGCCTTGAGGATCGGATCCCGGGCGTTGGCGTCCTTAATGCCGGTGATGCCATACCTGTTGGCCAGGCGCACCATTTCCCGCACAGCGGCCTGATATTGGGCATCCGTCCAGTCCGGCAGGCGGCTTTCCATCAGGGTCTGGGCTTCTTCCAGCAAAAGCCCATTGGGCATCCCTGTTTCGGGATCACGAACAATCTTGCCCCCTGTCGGGTCCGGGGTGTCGGCCGTGATGCCCACCAGTTCCAAGGCTTTTGTATTGGCCCAGCCGTTATGGCCGGAATCGTCACTGAAATAGACCGCCTTGTCCCCTGAATACTGATCCAGCCATTCCCGGGGCGAGGCAATGTCGTGATTTTCAAAGAAATTGCTGTCCCAGCGCCCGCCGATGATCCAGTCGCTTTCAGGATTTTTCTTCACACAGTCGGTGAGACTCCGGGCGATCTCTTTCGGCGTGGCCGAGAATTCGAATTTGCAGCTGAACAGATCAGCGATGGCCCCGTCGGTCGGATGACTGTGGCCGTCATTGAGTCCCGGTAAGGCCATACGCCCTTTCAGGTCAATCAACACGGTGTTGGCCCCGGCAAGTTTCTGCATCTCTTCCGTTGCGCCGAGCGCCAGAAACTTCCCGTCCCGAATGGCCACCGCCTCGACCTGGGGCTGGTCCGTTTCCATGGTATAGATCTGGCCGTTATACAGGATCTTGTCGGCAGTTCGGAGGTCATCCCCGGCAACCGCCAAATTCATCCCGTTTGCCCCGAAAACCAGCGCCAGGCCGCCCAATTGCAATAATTTCAGGCCCAATGATTTCGTGAATGATGTGATCATGTTCTTATCCCGTAAAGAAAAAAGGGCCATGACATAATGGCATGGCCCAGGTCATCCAGAGAGGTTCTAGAAATTATAGGAAATGGTAATGCCATAGGTGGCCGGCAGGCCAACCATGCGAACAAAGGGGCCGTTGCCGCCGATAAAGGCCGCCGGATAATAATATTTATCGAAAATATTCCGTCCCCAGAGCTTGACACTCCAGTCCCGGTTCATATTACTGATCCCGATCCGGGCATTGGCCAGGAGATAGTCCTCCGTGGCATAAGGTTCCCCGCGGGCCCCGCCGCTGGTTTTATCCTTATAGATCAGATCGGCGGCAATCATCATCAGCAAATTGTCATTGAGCGTCCATTCATAGGTGGCCGTCCCGTTAAACTGCCATTCGGGGGCATTGGCCAGCTCCAGCCCGGACGCATCAAAGGTGATGACGTCGGGAAACACACTGTCGGTGCTGACCGCTTCCCATTCGGTGATTTCCGTATCCAGATAGGCCGCCCCGAAATCAAGGGTCAGGCCATCCGCCACCAACCAGCGCATTTCAACCTCGCCGCCCTTGATTTTGGATTGCGGCACATTGGTCAGGCCGGAAATATTGCCCACAAAGGTCACCGCTGTGCCCTGTTCCTGTTTGTCTTCATAATCATAATAGAACAGCGCGGCATTCAGCTGCATGCGGCCTTCATCAAGGGTGGACTTCACCCCCAGTTCGAAGGACAGCAGATCTTCCGGACCATACGGCACCAGCTGGCTGTGGGTATTGGCATTGGCGCCGTTAAAACCGCCGGACTTAAATCCTTTGGAGACAGTGCCGTACACCAGAAGATCATCGGTCGGGGTGTAATCCAGCGTGCTTTTCCACATCCATTTATTGGTGGAAATAGCGTCACTGAACACTGCATATTGGCCAAAATTCTCGCTGCCCGGAATATCGTTATACACCACACAGTCGCCCGGGGCGACCGGGTCAGGTGCCGGCAGACCGGCCGGAATGATCAGGAAAGGAGTGAGGATATTATTTCCCGCCGCCGCCAGCGTGCCATTGCGGTCATAGGTACAGCCGGACCATTCCCGGTCCTCTTCCGTATACCGGGCCCCCACGGTCAGGCGGAACTGTTCCGCGAACTGCCATTCCACATGCCCGAAAGCCGCCATGGATTCCGTAGTCTGGTCATACCGGGTATCCAGTTCGGTAATACCGAGCGCCAGGGCAAAGAAGGAATCATTCATGAAATAATTATAGTCTTCACTCATTTCGTCCCAGGAATAATACACTCCGGCAATCCAGCTGAAATTGGAATCATTGTTGGACGACAGGCGGATTTCCTGGGAAAATACCTCGATGTCCGTCACGTTGATGTTGTTGGAATCCCGGATCGCGGCGCCGTCCCAGTCGTTGGCCTCTTCCCGCTCGAACTTGTCATAAGCGCTGATGGCTGTCAGGCTGATCCCGTCAAAATCCCAGTCCAGTTTGGCGGACACGCCCTTCAGTTCATTATCGCGCCGCGGGCGGAATTCCCCCGGGGTCCAGTCCGCCAGACGGTTATCGCCCAGGGAATAGATCACCTCACCCAGAGTAGGCCGCTGCTGCGCAGTCTCAAAGCCCACATCCCGGCCGTCATAGGCCGTAGGCGCCACATTGTCGGATTTATCCCGAATCCAGTGTAAATTTAGCAGCAGGGACGCCTGCTCGCTTATATCCATATTGACCAGCCCGCGCACCGCTACTTCGTCCTTGCGCCCCAGCGTATCCCAATCCCGGGTCAGGCTTTGCTGCCAGCCCTGATTGGACTGCACCACCTTGGTCGCCAGTCGTGCCTGCACCGTATCCGCCACCGGGCCGCTCACAAACCCTTCCACATCCAGCACGTTGAACCGGCTGAATTCCACTGTCATGCCGGCCTCGAATTCTTCGGTCGGTTTGCGGCTGATGAAATTGATCTGCCCCGCCGTGGTGTTGCGGCCATAAAGATCCCCCTGCGGTCCTTTCAGCACCTCGACCCGCTCCACATCAAACAACACCCCCCGGCTCATCACCGCATAAGGAATTGCCACCTCGTCAAAATACAGCCCGACGGTGCTGGACGCGGCGGTGGAATAATCCGAAAACCCGACCCCGCGAATGGTGTAGATCGGCACCCCGGTCGCCGCCGTATTGGTGATGGTCAGGCCCGGGGTCATCAGCGCCATGTCCTCGGCGGAATTGACCCCCATATTATCCAGCATGTCGGCAGTGAACGCATTTACCGTGATGCCCACATCATTAATGCCCTGTTCGCGCTTCTGCGCCGTAACTGTGATTTCCTCCAGCATCATCTGCGCCGCCGCCGGTCCTGTCTGGACCAGCGTCCCGGCACAAAAAGCCGTGGACAGCAGCAGGGCCCAACGGCCCCGCAGTCTTTTTGTTTTTGGCATGATCATGTCTTTGTCCCTTTCTCGTGAACCATTCCTTTATTTTTCGATATTTGTTTTCCGGCTCTCAGGCAGGAAATTATGGATTATTTTATGTATACATAAATATCATTATATGTATACATTTCTTGTATTTTAACGCCTTGAAACTTGATACAGAGCGACAGGATTTTCTCTTAATATCCCTAAGTGATATATCTATTGGTCAGTTTTTCATTATCCTTCATATGGAAAACTCGGATTCTGTGTATACAAGGATTACTTTATTTGCCCCAGAAGTTGCTCGGCCGCGCGGACCACCTCGTCCTGATGCGGCTGCAATTCCTGTCCGGCCATGCCCGCAAACAACGGCAGGAACGGATCGTCCACATCGGTTCTGATCCCGCTGAGTTCCTCCATGACCGCGAGACCGTAGAATGGCACGGTCGGGGCGTTGTAACCGCCCTCATGACACATAACGAGGCGTCCCGCACACACCTCGTCTGCGACACTCAGCAATTTTCGGGTAAGGGAACGATATCCGTCACTATGCATCATCATCCGCCCCAGCGGGTCATGGGCCCCAGCATCAAAACCGGACGGCACGATGATCAGATCAGGTCTGTAAGCCCTGAGCGCCGGCAGGACCACCCGGTCATACACCGCTTCATAAGCGCCAACTCCACTGCCTGCCGGCAGCGGGACATTGATATTAAATCCTTCCCCGGCCCCCTCGCCGATATCCCTTATGTCGCCCGTATCCGGGGGAAAGTTACGGTCTTGATGGATGGAAATGGTCAGCGCCCGAGGGTCCTCCCAGAAAATGCGTTCGGTGCCGTTGCCATGATGCACGTCCCAGTCCACAAAAGCGATACGCTCCAGCCCATGCCCCTCAAGCGCATGGCGGCCAGCGATGGCGGCATTGGCCAGCAGGCAAAACCCCTTGCCCATATCCGGTTCCGCATGATGGCCCGGCGGGCGCACCAGGGCATAGGCATTGTCCACCGTGCCCGCCAGCACCGCGTCCATCGCCGCGATGACTCCGCCGGCGGACAGTCTGGCAATATCATAACCTCCGGGGCCGAAAGGGGTCAGCATACCGGCATCGCCGCCGGTGGTGGCGCTCAACTCTTTCAGCCGATTAATGTAGTCCGGCACATGCACCCGCAGGATCTGTTCTTCCGTGGCTTTGCGTGCCTTGATCTGCACCAGTTGTTCATACAGGCCGCTAACTTCCAAAAGGTTTTTGAACCGCCGTTTGGTTTCAGGGTTTTCCGCATGGGTGCCCGGTTGTATCGGATATCCTGCCGGCAATACCCCGGCATGGGTACCGGTATCGTGCCACATATAAATTTCCTGCCAGACAATTCCGGTTTTTCGTGTCATTTATTCCTCCATAGTCCAGAGGCCGCAGGCTGGTTTCCGGCCAATCCAGGGCAATTCCTGCTCCAACTGTCCGGCCAGGCGGAACAACAAGTCCTCCCGTCCAAAGGGCGCCACAAACTGATGCCCGATCGGCAGACCGGAAGCGCTCATCTGCAACGGCAGGGAAATGGCCGGCTGTCCCGTCATGTTGAATAACGGCGTAAAAGCCCCGAAAGAAAAGATTTTTTCGCCCCAATCCTGCGCCGTCCAGCCGGGGGCATTGGCGTTATACGTCCCGATCGGCTGTGTTAACAGACCGGTGGTCGGGGTGAGCAACAAATCATATTGGTCAAAAAACGGCGCCACCGTGCGGCTTATCTGATTCATGACGGCAAACGCCTCCAGAAGATCCCCCGCCGTTAGGGACTTGCCATAATCGTAACAGGCGAGCGTTGCACTCTCGAGATAATCAGAGGAGGCCGTCCGCCCGGTCAGCGCCACGAGCTGATCAATCCAGCTTGCGATATTGGCGCACCAGATTTTCATGGTGGCGTCAAAAAAGGCGTCATAGTGGATGACCGGCTGGGCCTCTTCCACATGATGGCCCAGCGCCGCGCAGGTCACTGCGGTCTTTTTCAGGCTTTCGGCCATCTCCGGGTCTACCTTGTCCCCGGAAAAGGATGTGGCGGTATAAGCGATTTTCAGAGGATTCGGGGCCGTACCCACTTCGTCCTGATACGGCCGCTGAGGACGCGGGATTTGATACGGATCCCCGCACCCCGGTCCTTCCGTGGCGTCCAACACGGCCGCGCAATCCCGCACGCTGCGCGTGACCACATGTTCAATGCCCAAGCCATTGAGACCATCGGCCGCATCCGGTCCAATAGGGGTACGCCCGCGGGTGGGTTTCAGCCCCACAAGGCCACAACAGGCCGCCGGAATCCGGGTCGAGCCCCCACCATCATTGGCATGGGCGATCGGCACCATGCCTGCCGCCACGGCCGCCGCCGCCCCGCCACTGGATCCACCAGTCATGCGTGTTGTGTCCCATGGGTTGCGGCTCGGCCCCGTCAGCAGGGATTCAGTGGCCACATTAAAAGCCATTTCCGGCACCGCTGTCCGCCCCAGAGTGACAAACCCCGCCGCCCGAAAGCGTTTCATCAGATCCGTGTCATGCGGCGCCACCAACCCCTTGGCCAGGCGCGACCCCATTTCACATTTGCGCCCTTCACAATGCAGCACCACATCCTTGATCAGGAAAGGTACGCCCTGGAACGGCCCGCTCCCTTGCCCGTCCGGATTGTCGGGACTCTCGTCAAAAGTTTCAATCACGGCATTCAGCTGAGGGTTCAAGGCATGGATGGCCTCAAGGGCCGTCTGCGTCAATTCCCGAACGGAAACCTGACCGCTTCTGACAAGTTCCGCCAGGCCCAGCCCGTCATATTCGGCATATTCTGTAAGTTTCATCAGATCCCTTTTCCCTATACCATCCGGCGTCAAAGTCCGCCGGAACTTTAAGTTGTGGAATTAATTTGTGGAAAAGGTAAACCGGCGTGGCTTTGTTCACCCGACACAAAAGTAGGGAAGGATAAAAAAAATCCCCCCACCCGAAAGTGTGGGAATCGAATTTCAGATCAGGTTGAGGTTCTGGGCCGCCAGAACGGCGGAGGTGCGGTTCTTGACCCCCAGTTTTTCAAACAGATTCCGGATATGCCATTTGACCGTATTTTCGGCAATGGACAGACTTTGGCCGATTTTCTGGTTGGAATATCCCTTGGATAAGAGGGTCAGAACCTGCACTTCCCGCTCACTCAGCGGCTCAAGCAGAACATGCCCCGTTTCTCCAGGCAGTATTTTCCCAGGCAGTGTTTTTATGGGCAGTGTTTTTATGGGCTGGGGCGGGGATATGACCGTTCCCTGGCCCCTGGGATGTTCTCCCTCAAACGCCGCCAGTATCTGCGCGCCAGTGGCGTGCAGCTCCGGCTCCCGCAAGGTCGGCGCCGCCAGCCACATAGCCAGCAGCCTGCCGATTTCCTGCCCCTCATCCGCAAACAGCCGGATATATTTCTCCGGACGGGCCAACCGCAGGGCGTGATCCAGCATATTCAACGCCTCTGCCCGTTCGCCTTTCTGCAAATAGGCCCGGGCCAGCAGCGCCATGATCTCAAGTGCGCGCCGACGGCGACGAACCGCCAGGGCCAGCGTTTTCAGATGCTGCAACAAAGAAATGGCCTGATCTTCCCGCCCGAGCGCCAGCAACAATCTGGATTTGATCAGGAAACGGACACATTTAACCCTGTCCCATTCCGCCGTTTTCAGGTCCGCGTCAATATCATCCGGCATTACACCAGCCAGCCGCGCCCGATCCTGCGCCTCGGGCAGAAAACCATCCACAAGAAGCTGGCGGATATATTCATATTCCGTCAGCACATGAAGGCGATGCAGTTCATCCTCACGGCAAATCCGGGATGCGGCCTCCAGCGGCTCATACACCTTTTCCGGTTGTCCCAACGCCCGGTACAAACGGGCCAGAACGATATAGCCCGTGATCGGCGCCTCTGCCTGTCCGCACTCATCCACAAGTTCGATATTTTCCGTGATCAAATTGAGAGTCTTTCCCAGATCGCCCCATTCATAACATACCAGCCCCTGATACAATCGGCTCACAGCGATGGCCGGAGAATTGGGCAACCTGTCCCCGCGGGAAATTTTCTCGGCATGCAAAAACAGCTCATAGGCATCCTGCAGATGCCCCATCGCCATCTCGGCCATTCCCAGAAAACAGTCCGCATATACCACGCCATAAACCGAATTGACCTGTTCATGAGCTTTTCGTGCCTCAAGCAGGGCCTCGCGCGCCGCATCAAATTTGTTCAGGGACGCACAGGCATATCCCAGCATATTTTTCATGGCCCCCACCATGAAACCGCTTTTTTCCACCGTGGTCTGCAGCGGCACGGAAGCATATTTTTTCGCCTGCTCCACATCGTCCGAGGCAATAGCCACCCCGGCCTTGATCACCTTGACTTCCTGCTTGAGCCGCACAAGTTCTTCCACAGGAATACTGCCGGCTTTTTCCGCTTCCCGGATAATTTCCTCGGCCCGATAACCCGCACTGGCCGCTTCGACCGGACGGCGCATGTGGAACAAGGCGTATCCCTCATAAACCGAAATCAGCGGTTTGGTGCGGGCGATATTTTCGGGAATTTTCCTGACCCAGTCCAGCAGCAGCGGCATATGCCCGCGGATCAGAATGTTTTCCGCATGCTGTCCCACAAGAGTTGCCAGATAATCGTAATCCCCGCTTTCATCGGCCAGGGAAACGGCCTCCACAATCAGGCCGGCATCGGCAAACCACTGGCTGGCGGTACGCTGGAGGGAAGCCAGTTCTTCCTTGTGATAACGTTTTAACTGAGTGAGCAGAAACTCCCGGTACAGATGATGATATCTGTACCAGCCGCGGCCTTCATCCAGCGGAATAATAAACAGATTATTATCCTCAAGATATTCCAGGGCATCCTGCGCGTCTGTCTCGCCGGTCAGGCATTCGCAGAGTTCCGCGTTAAACCGTTCCGGCACGGCAGTGCGCATCATGAACGTCCGTATATGTTCCGGCTGATGGGAAAAAACATTATGGGCCAGAAAGTCCACCACATCCCGGCTGCTGCCGGAAAACTGCCGAAGCAGATGTTCATCCATTCGCTTATCCCGCACCGCAAGCGAGATCAATTGCAACCCTGCCACCCACCCTTCCGTGGACTGGATCAGGCGACGCAGACTGTGTTCGGAAATGTTCAGCCCCCGGCGATCCTGCATAAATTCAGCCGCTTCCCGGTCCGAAAAGCGCAACTCCTTTTCCGAAAGAACCATCAGGTCCTCATGAACCTTCAGGGTCGCCAGCGGCAATTGCGGTCGACTGCGGCTGGCTATGACAAAATGAACGTTGGGCGGGGCCAGACTGATAAAGTTTTCCATGATCCGGCTGGTTTCTGCACAATCGGCAAAATGATAATCATCCAGAAACAGAACCACTGTTCCCTGCAAGGCGGCCATCTCGTTAATTAATGCCCCCAGAACCGAAAAAAAGCGGTTCTCGCGTTTGTTCTGCAACAAATTTTCAGCGGTTTTGCCTTCTACGGCCCCGGCCATTCTCAGGGCTTCGATGAGATAGCTCAGCAATTGTCCCTGATCCTGGTCCCGGACGTCCAAAGAAATCCATGCTACCGCCACCCCTTGGCCCTGTAGGGTGCGGTACCATTCGGTCATCAGTGTGGATTTGCCAAACCCCGCCCCGGCGGAAATCAGAGTAACCCGGCGCAGGGCATTTTTATTTAGAAGTTTTTCAAGATGTGGCCGGACCACCCGGGAAGGCTTGCTTACCGGCGGGAATAATTTTGTTATGATCAGGTCCATTGCCATGCGCCCATCCCAAGCCCCCCGTTCTTTTTCTGTTTTTCTTTTTTACATAACCGGAGTTTCCAGCCGGGCGCAAGAAGAATTGGCGCAAGAAGAATTAATGAACTGAAACGGCGCACAACCTTGTCAGATTTAGAGTGAATTGGGTCAACCTATTCACAATTCACTCTAATAGTCCCAAGACCAGCGGATCGCCAGACTGTTTTCCCGGTCCAGACCGCGACGGGTGATCAGGGAAAGGTTGTCGCTGAGCTCCACCTCCACACTCTGCGCCATTGCCCCTGTTGCCGGGGATGTGGTCACTTCCACATAAATATTGTTGGTCAGATATTTCCCGCCGGACACCGTTGTGCCGTACTCCCGATCGTCTGCGGTTCCTGCCGACCCGAATATCAGACGGTCAAAGCCGATGCTGCCGCGCAACTGATCCACCACCCCCGGCCCTCCGTCCCCGGACAGGGCCTGGATGGAGGACGCCAGTTGCAGGGCTTCCAGCGGGGAAAGCTCCGTGACACTGGTACCGAAGAGAATGCGAGCCAATACCTCTTCCTGCGGCAGCTCGGGGGTGGAGGTTACCGTCAGATCCGGCTGACTGGCCCGCCCGCCAATGTGAATCATGGCCACAAGATCAGACAGCGCCAGTTCCGCCGTGATATCCAGGCGGGGATCGTTGCTGCCATCCCCCGGAAAAGTAATCTCTCCGCGGCTGAGGGCAAAACGTTTCCCGGAAAAATCAAAAAATCCCCGCACCAGGGAAATACTCCCCTCCACCACTGGCCTGTCCGAGGTTCCGGTGATATCCAGATCTCCGCGCCACTCCGAGTCCAGCCCCCGCCCCCGGATAAAAATCTTTCCCGGGGCCTTCAGATCAACATCCAGCAGAAGCGGCCCGAGACGCCGCCGTCCGGCGTCTTGCAGAGCCTGTGCCTCCCCGGTGCCGTTAATTTCGATCACATCCGCCTCGATGATATCGCTGGAACCCCGAAGCGCCAGACTGATATCTCCCCGATCCACTGTTACCTCGCCGTTAAGACGGATATCCCGCCCCGTCTTACGCAGGGCCAGATCCGCCGATGCCATCAGCTCAAGGGTGGGTTGACGAACAATGCGGGTCTGTTCCGCCTTGAGCGCCAAAGCCAGGTCATAGCGATAATCCTCAAGGATCTGCACCGTGCCCGCCGCCCTGATGCGTCCCGCGGCGCCGTCCGTGGCCCTCAGATCCCTGATTTTCAGTTGCCGGTCCTGCATTTCGGCCTGCAAAGAGATGTCCTGCGCCACAAAACCGATCTGGGTGTTTTCATAACGCCCCTTCTTCATCTCCACACGGCCTGACACCTCCGGCTCGTCCAGACTGCCCGACAGAGCGAACTGGCCGTCCACCCTGCCCGATACATCATGATGATACAAATTCAACACCGGCCAAACCGCCCCCACATCGCCGCTCAGCGACACCCGTCCCTGCAATGGCTGATCATCGGGAATGTCCAGTTTCAACTGCGTAAAGTCAAACAGGCCGGGAAGGCGGACAGACAGCGTGGTCCTAAAGGTTTCAGGCAACTCAAGACGACTCTCAAGGGTGATCCGCCGGTCCCTAAGACGGCCCTCAAAATCAAGATGCAACGCCGGATCGACGGCAAACAGATGTTGTGGTGAGGTCAGATCATGAAGCTGAAACTTCAGCTGTCCGGTGCTCCTGTCGGGGGTGGCGGAAAATTCCAGTCTCCCGTTGATCACGCCACTTAGGGGCATGTCGGGGAAAAACCGGTGCAGGGGCCGCAGGTCCAATGCCTTGGCCTCAAGGCGTGTGTCCAGAAGTTGGGCCGTTTTGGTAAAGGCGGTTATAAGCTGCCCCTTGCCAAATTGTACCGCCAGGGGCTGTAAAGCCATATTCTCCCCCTTCCAGGAAAATACCAGAGGGTTCTGGAACAGGAGCGGTTGCTCATTGAGCGTTCCGAAAATTTCCGCCATAAGCCGCCATTCGTTTTCTAGCCCGGGGGCAACCTGCCCATCCAGAACAAGATCCATCGGCAATGCCGGTGTGCCCCGGGCCGACACGTGATAGCGAATGGCCTGATGCTCCTGTTTTAGTTCGAGGCTCAAGCGGCTGAGCTCCAGGCGCGGATGTGACAGGTTCTCCAGACGCCCGGACGCCGTAATGGCCGGCCCTGACGGGCCAAACACCATACGGCCTTCCAGCATGCCCCGCTCCAGAAGGAAAAGATCGCCCCCGGGCAGGACATGGCGCAACCGGCCAATCTGGCCGCTTATATCAATCTTTTGATCCTCGGTCCGGGCGGCTCCTGCCGCTGAAAAAAGCGCGGTCATTTCCAAATGTTCCGCGTCAAGAACCGGCCTGTCCGCCGGAATTTCCCCTCCTTCTACAAGGTTGAGGCGGAGCCGACCCAGAACCGGGGCGGCGGCTGAACGCCGCTCAAACTGTCCTTCTGCCCTAAACATGCCCATTGTGACGATAAACTCCGGCACCTTCATTCCCCCTTTCGGGGCGCCCTCGATCTGAAGATGTCCGCGGAGCGGGCCCAGAGCGGACCCCCCCGACAGGTCAAGGCGTAGACGCGGTACACTCAGAAGACTTTCCGCCCTGGCGGCCACCACCACATCTTCAAAACTCACCCCCTGAAGATCCAGAGCACCAAGACGACTGCGCATTGACAGCGCCGGCGCCAAAATCGTGCCATCAAATGTTCCTGACATGGCAAGCCCGCCTTTAAAACGAAGGCCGCCCGGAAGATTTGCCTGCTCCAGATCCCGCAGGGCAATCTGATACGTGCCCTGCACGGCCTGCGCTTCCCCTTTTATCGCAAGTTCCGCCTGCGCCGTCACGTGACGGGCATTGAGATCAAGGTTTTCCAAAGTTACATCCCCCGCAGGAGATACCGTCAGGCGCGAGTTCAGTGTCACCGCCGGCCCCACAATCTGCCTGAGAACAGCATCGTCAAAGTTCAGATTCTCACTGGCGGCTTCCAGGGAAAGCCGCACCGGTTCATCCACGCCATTGCGATAGATATCAACTGCCGCCCTGAGTGCCCCTGCTGCTGCCGGGACAAGCGGGCGAAGATTGTTCAGCCGCAGATCAACCCTGCCGGTGAAAATGTCCCCCGCACCCGTCATATCACCACCCCCGTGCAGGTTCAGCAGCTTGCCGTCAAGGCGGATGATCTCCGCCGCAAGACGCAAATGCGCCGGATCATAACGTCCCGCAAGGCGCCAGTTTACCGCCGGGCCCAAAAGTGGTTTTAGCGAAGCGAGAACCTTGCCCCCGACCGTTGTGACTGCCCCCGATAAATCATAGGAAATCTGCGCTGCTTCTCCCGCAAGGGTGCCGGAAAGGGATGTGGCAAGAGACAATTGTTCGCCCTGTGTCAGGTCAAGGGCCGGAATGTTAAATCGGAAACGGGGCGTTTCGAGACTGCCGGTCAGACGGCCCGAAAGACGGGCCGGTTTTATGCTCAGTGCCTCAGACCCGCGCCCCAACACAAAACGTTCCGTGAGATCCAGCCGGACCTGAAGATCGTGGAATTGCAGCAAATCCGTCCGGCGCACAGGCCCCATAATCCTAAAGTTCAGAACGTCTGTTTCAAGGCGGAATTCCAGTTCCCGGCCCTGGACGTCTTCTGATGGACGCAGTTCAAGGGCCAAATCCAGCCTGTGACCGGTCTTTTGCGCCAGATCGGTTCCCAGAAAACGATCAAGATCAAAACCAGAAGTCAGGGAGAAAACGCGGTTTTTATAAAAAATATCCGCCTGTCCCAAAACATCATTTTCCGTTTGGGCCAAGAGGGTGCCGCTCCAGTCCCGCAAGGGGCCATCGCCGTTCAGGCGCAGTTCCAGATCCGGCAGGTCGTCCCGGCCCAGAATTTTGGCAAAAACACCGCCGCGCGGCGCCTTCATGATGCCATCAAGATGTAAATGACGACGATTTTCCTGATAGGCAATATCCAGACTGAGACGGTCTCCGTCCCCTTGCAGGCGCCCCAGCAGAAAGGACACGTCAAGATCCTGCTCTCGCAGTATATTCAGCCGCCCTGCACTGTGAAATCGCTCCGCGCGCCCCAGCAGGGCCGCCCCCAGATCAATTTCTGCCAGACGAAATCTATCCAGCACAATATCCACCGGCAGTTCCGGCACTGCCAAAGGAGCAGAGGGGGCCGTGCCGGCTTGTTCCGGAACCGTTTCAGGAAGACGATGCAGCCGCACGGCCCCTGCCGTGACCTCTGAGACCGAAAGGCGTTTTCGGATCAGGGCCCAGGGACGCCACGCAACACGGATATCCCGGGCCTCGGCCCAGAGCCCCCGCGCATCAGAAACCGTTACCTTATCAACCCTTAACCGGCCCAACAGGGATCCTTTGAGGCCGGACACCTGCACGGCCGCCGGCCCGCCCGCCGTCTCCGCCTCGATCCAGGCCACCAGACGACGCTGCCCCGCCGCACTGTCAAGATACAGCACCGCCGCACTCGCCAGTCCAAACAAGACCGTTCCCCCGATCAGCGCCCAAAGGGCCAAACGCCTCCACAGGGCCGGTTTCTGTTTATCCTGTGTCTCCTGTGCCATTAAAATGCCTGCCCCAGACTGACATAAAGCTGTATCCGGCTTTCCCCATCCCGACGGTCGAGCGGCGTTGCCACATCCAGCCGGATTGGCCCGAACCCGGTATAATAACGCAAGCCCAGCCCCGCGCCCCAGCGGAACCCCTTGAACTGCGGCAGATTGTCTTCATAAACATTACCGCCTTCGAGAAACGGCACAATGCCGATGGTTCTGGACAGACGCCAGCGCAATTCCCCGCCCAATTCGGCCACTGAGCGGCCGCCCAGAGGGTCGCCTTCATTGTCCTGGGGCCCGATCCCCTGAAACCCATATCCCCGCACGGACCCGCCACCGCCGGTATAGAACCGCTCATTGGCGGGCAGGGACAACTCGTCAATGCCCACAATCGCCCCCAGCCGGGCTCGACCCGCCAGAACCAAACCGCCATCTCTGGCCAGAGGATAATACCCGCTGAGCATAACTTCACTGCGCAGATAGCTAAAGGTGCCGCCATTCCTGATCAGACTGGGCGCTATGATGAGGGACGCACGTAGTCCCCTCACCGGATTGAGCAGATCATTGGAGCTGTCCCAACGCACCCCCAACGGCAGCGAAGCCAGCAGGAATTTCCGGTCCGTTGTCGTCTCGGTTACATCGCTGTATTGCAGCTCCGCCGCGGCGGAAACCGCAATACGATCATTGAGCACCCGTTCCAGCGCCGCCCGCGCTTCGATGGTGTGCGCTTCAAAGGCATCGGTGTTTTCCCGCGCCAGTTCTGTCTCAAACGACAAAGTCTGATCCAGCCGGTGATGATTGGGTTTTTCCAGGCGCCCTTTCAGGGACTGTTCAATTTCCGCCAGATGAGCACCAAAGAACAGGCGTTCTCCCCAGCCGCGCCAGTTGCGATGTTCCCAAGAGAGATCCCCGCTCGCCCCTTCGTCGGTAGCATAACCGGCCGCCACGCTCAGGGTGCGATGTTCCGCTTGTTGAAGCCGGACAAGAACGGGGCGTTCTTCACCAATAGCCTGCGGATCAGGTTCAATATGGATACTCCGAAACAATCCGGTTTTATACAGCCGTCGCCGGAACTGGTCCAGTTGCCTCTGGTCATAAATATCGCCCCGGCTCCAGGTGACAAAGCGGTACAGATAATTTTCCCGCACGTGAGGGGCCCCTTGAAACCGGGCTGGTCCCAGCCGCACCAGGGGACCGGGGTTGACCCGGTAGGTCACAGTGGCCTGACGGGTGGCGTGATCCACAATGATTTCCCGATCGGTGACCCGAGCCTGAGGATACCCTCGTTCAGGATAAGCAAGATACAGATAAGTTTGGGCCGCACTCACCGCTTCTGCCCGCAGGGGCTCGCCCGGTGAGAGGTTCAGACGATCATAGGCGTTGCGGTGAACATCTGCCGGCGGGGCCTTCCCCTCATAAACGATTCTGATGTCCGCAAGAACATATCGCGGGCCGGGATCAAAGTGGATCTGCACCTCGAACCGGTTGTTGCGGCGGGAAATCCTCTGGCGGATGACCGAATCATAATACCCTTCCGCCCGCAGAATCCGGCGCAGCAGATCCACATCCTGGTTGACACGGGCCCTGAGATTCGCCACCGAAAGTAACGGTTCTCCCTGATGTTTTTTCAGAACGGAATGGGCCTCAAAATCCTCCTTCACGCGGTCCGGAACTCCCGCATTAAATCCTGCAACATCAAGGCTGTAACGCATTTCCATCGTTCTGGGTATCGCCGGGGCCCCCGTCGGGGGTGCTGCCAGAGCCTGCCCCCCAGGGAGCAGGAAAAAACCCGCCAGCAAGACCAGGCGGAGGACTGGCAATATTATTCTTGTCGGAATTTTTCCTGCTGAAACCTTCACTATACTCACCACGCATCGGGCCCTTATCGGCACGAAATCATATGGACTGAACTTCCCGCCGCTGTGTATCAATCTGGCGGGAATATGTGACCTTAATGTGGCCCGCCCCCTATGGCTGGCCCCACCAGAATGCCCCCGTCCATCGATCCGGTTCAGACTTTATACGCTCTGCCCGTCCCCCTGCAATAACGAACTCCTCCTCCGGAAATAATTGCTGCCGGAAATAATTGCCGGAAGCGCCGGAATATTATATGAATATTATATCTATACCGGATTTTCACTATCATGGTCGAGAGATAACACATTCCTGCAGCAATCCCATGTTTTACAGAGTCTCCGAGGATTCCGACACTCCCGTCCGGCCTTGTCTGCCCGTCTGCGAAGCCCCTGATTGTTTCCTCTTACTTGTTTCCTACTGCTTGTTTGCTATTGTTCACGAGAAGGCTAAACGATGATTTTTGAATGGATGAGCGACCCGGCGGCCTGGGCGGGACTGGCGACCCTGGTGGTGCTGGAAATCGTTTTGGGCATCGACAATCTGGTTTTTATCGCCATTCTTGCGAACAGACTGCCGGAACATCAGCGGGAAAAGGCGCGCCTAGTGGGGCTGTTGCTGGCCTTGGCCATGCGGCTGGTGCTGCTGGCGTCGATTGCCTGGGTTGTGACACTGACCCAGCCACTTTTTACCATCATGGACCTTGAGTTTTCCGGCCGCGACCTGATCCTGATCTCTGGCGGGCTGTTTTTGCTGTTCAAGGGCACCATGGAACTGCATGAGCGGCTGGAGGGCCAGATCGCCCATGGCCCGGATCGGCCCCTGCATGCCGTATTCTGGCAGGTGATTGCCCAAATTGTCATTTTCGACGCCATTTTTTCACTCGACAGCGTGATCACCGCCGTGGGCATGGTCGACGAACTGTCGATCATGATGATTGCCGTGATCATCGCGATCGGCGTGATGATTATTTCCTCGAAACCGCTCATGACCTTTGTCTCCAGACACCCGACGGTAGTCATTCTATGTCTCGGCTTTTTGCTGATGATCGGCTTCCTGCTGGTTGTGGAGGGATTCGGCCTGCATATCCCCAAAGGTTATCTTTATGCCGCCATCAGCTTTTCCATCCTGATCGAAACCTTCAATCAGGTCGGGCAGCGCAACCGCGAGAAACTGGCACTCAGGGGCAACTTGCGCAATCGTACAGCTACGGCGGTGCTGCGGTTGCTGGGCGGCAGACCCCTGGAAGTGCGACTGGGCGGCCCAGCAGAAGCGATGGCTGAAAAGGCCGCCGAGCAAGATGTCTTTGCACCGCAGGAAAAGGAAATGATTCAGGGGGTCCTGACACTTGCCGAACGGCCGGCCAGCTCCATCATGACGCCGCGCAAGGACATCGACTGGCTCGATCTTGACGAAGACCAGGAGGCGTTGCGCCGAAAAATTCTTGGTCTTGGCCATTCCCGGTTCCTCATGGCACGTGGCAGCCTCGACAATCTTCTCGGGGTAGCTTTCACCCGGGAGCTATTGCGCGACCTTCTGGAAGAAGGCCGGATCAATCCCGAACGGTCGATACGCCAGCCGCTGGTGGTACATGAAAGTGTCAATGTGCTGCGGCTGATGGAACAGTTGCGGAGATCACCGCTGCAACTGGCCCTGCTGGTTGATGAATACGGCTCAATTGAGGGCATTGTCACTCCGACAGATATTCTGGAAGCCATCGCCGGCGACTTTCCCGATGAACACGAGGAACAAATGGTGGCGGAACATATTGATGATAAGACCTGGCTGGTCGATGGCGGGATCGACATCCGCAAGGTATCCAGCCTGCTGGAGGTCGACCTCACCGACCGGGCCGACCGCTATTCCACTTTGGCCGGCTATCTATTATGGCAGATCGGCCATCTCCCGGAACCAGGCGAGACAATCGAGGCAAACGGCCTGATTTTTGAAGTGGTAGCCATGGACAAACGCAATATCGACAAGGTCCGCATCCGCACCACTACCCCACAAGCCGATTTGACAGCGCCGTAGGATCGTCTATCGCATCCCCTCGACATAGTTTTTGGCGGCCACCAGCCAGTCAGAGGTCACAGGGTCAATGAATCTGTCCATCAGCCGGATCCTGTGATCAGCCATTTTTCGCCTGAGATCCTCATTGGCGGCCAGCTTCTCCACCATGACCCAACGGTTCCATTCCACGGTAATGGACCAGGACGGATCCTCGATCTTGCAATTGGGCATGCGAAAATGAAAGGTCGGACGCTTTTTCACCAACTCGCTTTTCACCACCTTGCGCACGCGCGCCTCGTCAAGACAAGCCATCAGCGGCAACATATCCAGGGCCCGGTTACGACTGGGATTATACTGGAGATAATCGTCGATGAGCCGGGACAGGTCCGGGGCGTATCTTTCCGAGAGAATCAGACGGGCATATTCCGCAGGGAAGCCTCCGGCATAAGCGCTGGCCAGGCGCGTGAAATCCATGCTGATCTGGTCCTTGAGCCAATCATAAAGCAGAACAAAAGCCTGCAAATGCGCAAGGATATACTCCGCCTCAAACGAACAGACCTCCGGATTGAGATGCAGCCCAAAGGCATAACTGATGGAGTCTCCTGTGCCCTTGGCTCCCTTTTGCCGGAGCACAGTAATGAGCTGTTCCATATCCTCAAGCCGATCCAGAGGCAAGGGCGGCGTGACAATCTCATTGGGGGCCAGGGTCTTGATTAATGGGGAAATCAATTCTTCAAGGCGGCCTTCCAGGTCAAGACCCTCCCGGCCTTCATTTTTACGGGAAGCTTCGGCCAGCTTCTGCAACAGCTGCACATCCAGCTCCACCCTGAAAACACCCAGCGCCTCACTATCCACCTCAAGGGCATTTTTGTGCCGCGTTCTGATTTCGCCGGAAAACAGGTCCTGGATGAAAGCCGCGGACTCCTCTAGGTCAAGACCGATATATTCAATCTCCAGCCCGATACGCCGTGGTTTATTTTCAAAATTAGTGGTGCAGGGAGGCTGCAACATCTGTTTTTATCCTTCAAAATCGGTAACAAGGATCAAAGAAAACACATTCAGCGAAAGCTCCCTCCGTCCGGTCCTGTATCATCGCCTTTCCGGCAGATCGTCCACAATCTTGCTGTTCACCCGGTAACTATTGCCGCGATACAGGGCGACCCGCTCGCCGTCCTGATTGGTGATGGTCACATCGCAGATTCCGGTGCGCCCGGCCTGACTCTGCACTTCCGCCACAGCGGTCAGCAGATCCCCCGCCCGCGCCGGCGCCAGAAACGTAATATTGCACCCCAAAGATACGGTCGTAATATTGGATGTATTGCAGGCAAAGGCGAAGGCCGTGTCCGCCAGGGAGAAGATATACCCCCCATGGCAAATGCTGTGGCCGTTCAGCATATCCTCATGGATCGGCATGGTCATGACCGCGTAACCGGGACCGACTTTGGTCAGTTTGATGCCCATCTTCTGGGCGGCGATATCCTTTTCATACATGGCCTCCGCCACCTGCCGGGCAAAGGTCAAGGCATCCTGCGTCGGCTGTGCATCCTCTTTCATCGTTGCTTCCGTGTTCTGTTCCGCCCCCGTGTTCTGTTCCGCCCCCGTGTTCTGTTCCGCCATTGTGCACCCCCACGCAAAGTGATACAAAATATCGTTTCATAAAAAAATAAATGTATATATTTACCCAGATAAGAATAAAAACATGTCAGGCAACCCGCAATTAAAAAAACTGATTGATGACTTTCACCGCCAGCAACCGATCCGCGCCGGATCACTGATCATCACGGTTTACGGAGATGTCATCGCCCCTCGTGGCGGCACCGTGTGGCTGGGCAGCCTGATCAGTTTCCTGGAGCCGCTGGGGCTCAGCGATCGACTGGTGCGAACCACCATCTCGCGCCTCAGTAAGGACAGCTGGCTCAGCGCTACCCAGATCGGGCGAAAAAGTTATTACAGCCTAACTGACAGCGGCCGGCGCCGGTTTCAGAACGCCACGCCGCGCATTTATGCCGGCCCGCTTATCGACTGGGACGGCAGTTGGTGTCTGGTGATCCTGCCCCAACACCTGAAACAAAAGCGGGATGCGGCCCGCAAGGAACTGGGCTGGCTAGGGTTCGGTACTGTCTCCTCCGGCCTGATGGCCCATCCCCTGCCGGATTTCCCGGCCCTGAAACAGACCCTCGAATTGCTCGATATTCATGAGGACGTGATTCTGCTGACCAAAGCGCGGCATGACATGACGTCCGGCCGGGCACTGGAAACCCTGGTGCATGAATGCTGGGACCTTGAGGAACTGGGACAGCTGTATCAGGATTTTCTGAGCCGTTACCGGCCCGTCTATCACGCCCTGCGCAAGGGACCGCTGCCGCGGGATGAAGAATGCGCGCTGCTCAGGATCCTCATGATTCACGAATACCGGAAAATCCTGCTCAAAGACCCGCTGCTGCCCACGCAACTGCTGCCGGCACACTGGGAAGGCACCGCCGCCCATCAGCTGTGCCGCAATATCTACCGGCTGCTGCTGAGCGCCTCGGAACAATATTTTTCTGCGACTCTGGAAACCGCCGACGGCCCGCTTCCCGCCCCGGGGGCTGAGTTTTTCCGTCGTTTTGGCGGCATATAGGAAACATTTTCCTTTTAGAATCAATCATATGTCAAAGTGATACATTTTGTATTGATTTTTATAATTTTATGTAACATATTAAACACCGACACCCCGATCACCGGATTGTTTAAATTCTTATGGAGAGGCCACCAAAAATGTACGGAGATACTTCCATTCAGAAGCCGATCAAACTGGCTGACCCCACCAGCGAGGACGAAGCCAAACTGGAGGAACTGTTTCAGAAAAAGATCGACGACGACATCAAGATTGAACCCCAGGACTGGATGCCTGAAGCCTATCGGAAAACCCTGATCCGGCAGATGTCCCAGCATGCCCATTCCGAAGTCATCGGCATGCAGCCGGAAGGCAACTGGCTGACCCGGGCCCCGTCTTTGCGGCGCAAGGCGATTCTGCTGGCCAAAATTCAGGATGAAGGCGGTCACGGTCTGTATATCTATAGCGCGGCGGAAACCCTTGGCATCTCGCGGGACGAGATGATCCGGCAACTGCATGAAGGCAAAGCCAAATATTCCTCCATCTTCAACTATCCGGCGCTCACCTGGGCCGATATAGGCACCATCGGCTGGCTGGTGGATGGCGCGGCCATCACCAACCAGGTCTCCTTAAGCCGGTGCTCCTATGGCCCCTACAGCCGGGCCATGATCCGCATCTGTAAGGAAGAAAGTTTCCATCAGCGCCAGGGATATGAACTTCTGCTGTCCCTGGTCCGCGGCAGCGACGAACAAAAAGCCATGGTTCAGGAATCCGTCAACCGGTTCTGGTGGCCGGCCCTGATGATGTTTGGCCCCAGCGACAAGGATTCACAACATTCCGCCCAGTCTATGAAATGGAAAATCAAACGCAAATCCAATGACCGGCTGCGTCAGGAATTCATCGACGCCACCGTGCCCCAGGCCGAATATCTGGGCATTACCCTGCCGGATCCGGACCTGAAATGGAACGAAGAAACCGGCCATTATGATCACGGCGAGATTGACTGGGAAGAATTTATGAATGTGATCAACGGCAACGGCATCTGTAACAAACAGCGCATGGAAAACCACATCCGCGCTCATGAAGAAGGCGCCTGGGTGCGCGAAGCCGCCCTCGCCTATGCTGAAAAACAGAAAAAGAAACGCGAAGCCGCCTGAATGTACCTCAGACGGGCCTGAAACGGCTCTGAAGCGGGCCTGAGAAAGGGCCTAAGAAAGGGCCCCAGTAACGCCCGGTATCGCGGCAAGTAAGCGCAACGAGACTGACACAGGATTAAGGATCTAAGATCATGACGACAAAACCGAATTCCCATGACAAGGAATGGCCCCTTTATGAAGTATTCATCCGCAGCAAGGCCGGTCTGGACCACAAACATGTGGGCAGCATCCATGCGACGGACCCGGAAACAGCCATCGAAGCCGCCCGCGACGTCTATACCCGTCGTAACGAAGGGGTGAGCATCTGGGTTGTGCCTTCCAAGGCCATCACGGCATCCAAACCGGAAGACAAGGACAGTCTGTTTGAACCGGCTGACGACAAAATTTACCGTCATCCGACCTTTTACGACATCCCCAAGGAAGTGGGCAAAATGTGAGCCCGCACAATATAAACCTTGATGCGGATATATCGGGAGATAGTGAAATGACTGAAGCAGCCAAAACAGATCTTGTCAAATACGCCACCCATCTGGGGGATAATGCGCTAATTATGGGACACCGGCTTTCTGAATGGTGTTACAAGGCGCCAACCCTGGAACTGGATGTCGCCATGTCCAACTGCGCGCTGGACTATATCGGCCAGGCCCGGGAGCTGTTCACCTATGCCGCCGAAGTGGAAGGTGAAGGGAAAACCGAAGACGATGTGGCTTACCTGCGCGATGAAATGGACTACCGCAATGTGCTGATTACCGAAATGCCCAACAAAGACTGGGGCTATAGCATGGCGAAACTGTTTTTCTACAGCGCCTTCGCCAAGCTGTTTTATGAAAAACTCAGCGAGTCCAGTGACGAAACACTGGCCGCCATCGGCGCCAAGTCGCTGAAAGAAGTCAAATATCATCTGCGGTTCAGCAGTGAATGGCTGATCCGACTGGGCGACGGCACCGAAGAAAGCCATGAACGGGCCCAGAAAGCCGTGAATGATGTCTGGATGTTCACCGGTGAAATGTTCACCATGACCGATGTAGAAAAACGTTTGCTGGAAAGCGGCGTGGCCGTGGACACCGAGGCGCTCAAGGCGGACTGGGATGACATCGTGGACGAAGTGCTCGCTGAAGCTACGCTCAAACGGCCAGAAAACAACTGGATGCAGTCCGGGGGCAAAGAAGGCCGCCACAGCGAATATATGGGCTACATCCTCAGCGAACTGCAATATATGCAGCGGCGCTATCCAGGGTGCAAGTGGTAAACGCCATGACCACCCCGCAAGCCCATCACGGTTCCCCGAAGACGGAAAAGGAAATCTGGGCCCTTCTCGAAGAAGTGAAGGACCCGGAAATTCCGGTATTATCCATTGTTGATCTGGGTATTGCCCGGGAGGTGAGCTTTGAAGATGACGGCACACTGGTCGTCACCATCACCCCCACCTATTCCGGCTGCCCCGCCATGTATATGCTGGAGGAAGAGATCCGCGCCACACTCAACAATCATGGCCTGAAAAATCACCGGATCAAGACCGTGCTTGCGCCCGCCTGGACCACCGACTGGATGACCGAAAGCGGCCGCGAAAAACTGCGCCAGTTTGGCATTGCCCCGCCAGAAAAAAGCACCAGCAATAAAAAGGTTCTGTTCGGCGGCCAGAAGGAAGTGGACTGCCCTCATTGCGGATCAAATCACACCGAACAGATCAGCGAGTTCGGCTCCACCGCCTGCAAGGCGCTGTACCGGTGTCTCGACTGCAAGGAACCGTTCGATTATTTCAAATGTATATAAAACCCATAATGTATAAGCCATAATGTATAAGGATGCGTCGGCGCCCGTGGGCGGCGCCGGAACTGACGTCTGAACATCAAGCTCAGGGATTCTGTTATGCCGACATTTCATAAACTCAAGATCGCCAATATCCGGCGGGAAACCGAAGACACCGTGTCCATCGCCTTTGACGTGCCGGAACACCTTCGCGAAGAATATCGTTATATCCAGGGCCAATATCTGACACTTAAGACCCTGATCAACGGCGAGGATGTCCGCCGCTCCTATTCCATCTGTTCCGGCCTATTTGACAACGAGCTGCGCGTGGCGGTTAAAAAAGTCAAAGGCGGCATGTTTTCCTGCTTCGCCAATGAAACGCTGCAGGAAGGCGACGAAATTGACGTCATGACCCCCATGGGCAATTTCTACACGGAACTGGATCCGGAACATGAAAACCATTATGTGGGGTTTGCAGCCGGTTCCGGCATTACGCCGCTGATGTCCATCATCCGGACCATCCTGGCCTATGAACCCCAAAGCACCTTTACCCTGGTTTATGGCAACAAAACCCGCAAGGACATTATCTTCCGTGAAGACCTGGTGGACCTGAAAAACACCTATATCGGACGTTTTAACCTGATCAACATCCTCAGCCGCGAAGACAGCGAAGTCGAGCTGTTCCAGGGCCGCATTGATAAGGAAAAGGCGGCCACCATCATGGACAAGCTGATCCCCGCCGGCGGTGCGGATGAATATTATATCTGTGGCCCCGAAACCATGATCCACGAGATTTCCGACATGCTGCAAAGCCGGGGCGTTGACAAAAAACACATTCATTTCGAACTGTTCACCTCGCCATCCGTCAAGAAAGGCACCCAGAAAGCCCATGAAGAAGGGGCGGAGGATCTGTCCGGGCAAAAAGCCCAGGTCACCATCATTCTCGATGGGGACAGCACCGAATTTGAACTGGAGATGGACGGAACCAACATCCTGGATGCCGCCCTTGAACAGGGCGCGGACCTGCCTTATGCCTGCAAGGGCGGGGTGTGCTGTACCTGCCGGGCCAAACTGGTCGAAGGCAAGGTCAATATGGATGTGAACTATTCCCTGGAGGAAGACGAACTGGAAGCTGGGTTCATTCTGACCTGCCAGTCCCATCCGCTGACCGACAAGGTGGTGGTGGATTTCGATCACCGCTAAACGATACTTATACTTTAGAGTGAATTGCGCATAGGGTGGCCCAATTCACTCTAGGTTTTCATTCAGGGTAGCCTGCTTCGTCGCGGACGCGTCTCGCAATGACATTTCTACCCCTCTTTCCCGTTATTTTCTCTATTAAGAGCTTAAAAAGCTTTATTAGGAGCTTAAAAATCTTTGCCCCTCATAAAAAAACTTGCATCCCCCGGTCAGTTTTTTCACATTAGGGCACATTTTCAAGAAAACCGGAGCATACCGTCAAAATGTCTTTAGGTCTGGCCCGCAAAAAAGAACTGCAAAAACGACGCGCCGCCCGCATGTGGGCGATGATCAAACTGGTTCTGTTCATTGCCGTGATCAGTGGCGTAGGGTATCTTTCTTTTGACACGGGGCAGGAAATAGCGGCACAGAATTTCCATTTTCTTCAGTCCAAACATGACCAGGTGCTGGCAGAAAATGAAGACCTGCGCAAACAACTGGGCACAACCACTGCCATGCTGCAACAATTGCAAGATCTGATTCCCGACCAGGACGTGCGGGACCTTCTCGAAGTGGTCAATCAGAAATCCGCAGATGGGGTGGACGTGGCCCGCATGGCACGTCTCATCGGCGGCCTCACCGCAAAACAAAGTTGCGGCACGCAATCCAAAGCCAAACGCTTTCGCATCGGCACCATTGTCAGTCCCGCAGACGCCAGCAGCATCAGCTTTGAACGCGGCCTGATCACCATTAACGGCAGCGGCAGCCCGACCCTCAATGAAGACGGAAACCCGGAAGCCTGGTATGATCCCACAAAACCGGTGACCGTAACCTTTACCCTGCCCGGCGGAGAAAGCCAAGACGCCAGCGGCGTGCTGCCGATTTTTCACAGCCTGGTGCTCGGAGACAAGGAATACCGGTTCAGCATTATCGAAGGCCGCCGCAGCTTTGCCGACGTGTCATTGCTGGTTTGTGATGTAAAGTGAGCGAAGAGCCAGAGTAAGTTGTAGAGTAAGTTGTAGAGTAAGTTGTGGTGATAGAGTGAATTGTGATGAGATCGACGCAATTCACTCCTAAATACGAAAAACATGACGACACTTATTCCTTCAGCTAAAACAAAATGAGGTCACTGTCGTGGTCAACGCGCATCTAGAAGAGTTATCCTCCTTGTTCACCCAGGCCACCGGGAAAAGCATTCCCATCACCACCGTCAGCAAAAGCACCTTCAAGGCGTGGTTTGCCGCCCTGCCGGCAGAGCGGCAGAACTGGGTCACCGCCAACGACTTTACTGCCAGCCGCTATGCGGTCCTGAAATTTGCCGGGCCGGACGGCCGTATCGACGGGGTTGTCCTGGGACTGGGCGAAGGAAAAGAAAGCGCCGACCCCTGGGCCTTTGGCGCCCTGTCCGCTGCCCTGCCGGCGGGGGATTATCATCTGGCGTCCCACCTCAACCAAGCGCCTGATGAACATGCCCTGTATCATGCCGCCCTCGGCTGGGCCCTGGGACGGTATCAATTTAACCGTTATCTGCCGGAAAAACCCGCCGAAAGTGTACGCCTTGTGCTTCCGGAGGCTACCGATACAGGGCGGATCGCCAGTGTGGTGCGCGGCACCTTTCTGGTCCGGGATCTGGTCAACACCCCCACTTGTGATATGGGACCGGACGACCTGGCAGCCGTGGCCGAAGAAATCGCCGGACGGTTCGGGGCGGCTTATGACGTAACGGTCGGAGAAGCATTGCTGAACAAGGGATTTAACGCCATCCACACGGTGGGGCGGGCGGCGGAAAAAGCCCCGCGGCTGATTGATTTCTGCTGGGGCAGCCCAGACGCTCCGAAAGTCACTCTGGTGGGCAAGGGCGTCTGTTTCGATACCGGCGGGCTGGACCTGAAACCGTCCAGCGCTATGCTGCTGATGAAAAAAGATATGGGCGGAGCGGCCCATGTTCTGGGCCTGGCGCAAATGATTATGGAACAGAAACTGAATCTTCGCCTCAGAGTGCTTATCCCGGCGGTGGAAAACAACGTTTCAGGCAACGCCTTCCGGCCCGGCGACATTATCCGCACCTATAAGGGCCTCACCGTGGAAGTGGGCAATACGGACGCGGAAGGACGTCTTGTGCTGTCTGACGCGCTGGCCCTGGCGGCAGAAGAAACCCCCGATCTGCTGATCGACTTCGCCACGCTCACCGGAGCGGCCCGCGTGGCGCTGGGCGCTGACATCCCGCCCTTTTTTACTGACAGCCAACAGATTGCCGACGCCTTGGCCCGGCATGCCGTCCGCGAGGGGGACCCCGTTTGGCGACTGCCGCTATATGCGCCTTATCTTGAGGACATGAAAAGCCCCATTGCCGATCTCAACAACAACGGCAGCAGCTCGTTCGCCGGAGCCATCACCGCGGCCCTGTTTCTCAAGGAGTTTACTGAAGGGGCAAAAGACTGGGTGCACCTGGATGTCTATGCCTGGAATCAAGCGAACCGTCCCGGCCGCCCCAAAGGCGGCGAGGCCATGGCCCTGCGCACGGTTTACAGCTATCTTCACGAAAGATTCAAAAAGTGAAAACGCAAAAGCGGTTGCGAAAAAGCCGATTCCTTGGCACACTCCGGCACGGGCTATAAGTAAGGGGGACATCATGGAGTTTGAACTGAGCGGCCATAAGGGCCTGCGCCTGTGGATGCAAACCCTGACCTATGCGGTCACCGACAAACTGCCGGATATTACGTCCCGGCAAATGGCCGTGCTGATGCGGGTTTATCTTGAGGCACAACCGCATACCGTGCGGGGCCTTGCCGCTAGTCTGGGGGTTTCCAAACCCGTCATCACCCGTGCCATTGATACCTTAAGCGCCCTGGGGTTTGTCAAAAGGGTCCGCGATGAAAAAGACAAACGCAATGTTCTGATTCAGCGCACCGTCAAGGGGGCGGTGTTCCTCACCGATTTTGCGGAAATGATGGAAAAAGCCAATCAGGTCGCCAATCATTGACCTGGAAAATCAGAAAATGGCCTGATCCGACAGGGAAACCGATAACACAGTCAGACTTTTTCATAACCCGGATACCCGGGCGGTAACATCCTAAGACGAGAAGGGCATATGGGGAGAATAGAATGACCGAAACCAGCCATGATCCCAGGATCACGCCGTGGCGGCAGGATATCGCAGCGGCGCATCTGGAAGGTCAGGTGAGCTCTGCCCGGTTCGTGGAAGGGCAGCGGTATCAGGTTGCCGCGGGGCTGGCTCCCCTGTATGCCAGGCCGGACAGGACAGCGCCGCTCTGCAGCCAGCTTCTGTTTGGTGAACTCTTTACCGTTTATGAGGAAAAGGACGGCTGGGCCTGGGGCCAAGCGGAAAAAGACGGTTATGTCGGCTATTGCCTACTGGGGGATCTGAGCCCGGATATTTTTCCATCCACCCATCATGTGGAGGCGCTCAGCACCCATATTTATTCGGCCCCGGATCCCAAAAGCCACGCTTTGCGACAGATTTATCTCATGTCCGAGGTGAGCGTGGCCGATCCGACACCACAGGGAGGATTCGTTCAGCTGGCCGATGGCGGCTGGATTTATGCCACCCATATCAGCAACCATTTCGGCACTGATCCCGTGTCCGAAGCCCTCAAGCTTCTTTACGCCCCCTATCTGTGGGGCGGAAAAAGCTGTGCCGGTATTGATTGTTCGGGGCTGATACAGCTGGCGTTTGCCACGGCCGGCCTTGCCGTTCCCCGCGACAGCGACATGCAGGAAGCCGCCCTCGGCCGTGTATTGGACGATGATGACGTCCCCCAGCGGGGCGACCTGGCCTTTTTTCCGGGTCATGTGGGGTTCATGCTGGATGATATGCATCTGCTGCACGCCAACGCCCATCATATGCGGGTCAGCATCGACCCGCTCAAGGAAGTCATTGACATCGTTCGGCTGCAAACGGACAAACCACCGCTCAGTTCCATCCGGCGGATGCTGCCACTCCAGCCTTGAGAACAGCACGGCTTGTTTCCGTGGGTCGACGACGCACTCCATGACTGAATGGGTCAACCTCTTCACAATTCACTCTAACCCGTGGTCACGGCGGATCATAAAAAAGCCGCTGACAACCAGCGGCTCTTCCAAATTTCTATAAAAACCTTGAGACTTACTGGGTTGCCTCTTCGCTGGCTGCCGCCGCACCCTCCGCAGCGGCTTCAGCGGTTTCCCCCACTTCAGGCAGGGCCAGTTGATCATGGCTCAGGGAGCGCAGATACAGAATGACATCAGCCCGGTCGCTGTCCCGTTTCAGACCGGCAAAAGCCATCTTGGTCCCCGGGATGAAGTCCCGCGGTTTCGCTAGGAAACGGTCCAGGTCTTCATAGGTCCAGTTGCCGCCAGTGGCCAGAAGAGCGTCGGAATAACCAAAACCGGCAACCGCGCCTTTGGGACGGCCCACCACATTCCAGAGATTAGGACCCGTGCCGTTCCGGCCGCCCTCTTCCACAGTGTGACAGGCCTGACATTTCTTGAAGACCTTTTGCCCTTTCTCAACAGACGCCTCTGCCAGAAGCTGGGCCAGAGACGGACCTTCCTCTTCCACAGCCTCACCACCAGTATCTACAGCCGCCATTTCCACTTCGATCGGATAGGCGTGCTTTTCCAGCGGTTCTTCGTGGAAAATAATGTCCCCAAGATTATTGAAACCAATGATCACCAGCAATGTCACCAACACAGCCAGTGCGATTTTGTTTAACTCAAAGGAATCCAAGGCTCTTCCCCGTGGCTTTAAAAATCTAACATCTCATTTGGAAATATGGTCTTCCGGCGCCAGTAAACGCCAACTCAGATAAACCCTATTCCACCCTCACGCTGTCCTTGTACAGATGTTTTTAGGGAGTGACAAGAGATTCTTGTTGCAAAATACCCTTCATATGGTGTCTTTAAGGCTGTATGTCTGCGGCCATAGGAACGAAAGGGAAATGTCGCGCCATACAGGACGAAATCAGGAAACAGAGACAGCACATGCCAAACAGCAAAAACAATAAGAATATCATCGCTTTTCAGGGAGAACCCGGCGCTTATTCCCATCTGGCCTGTCGCACCAGATTTCCGGACATGGAACCGCTGCCTTGCCCCACATTCGAGGCCGCTTTTGCCGCTGTGGAAGACGGCCAAGCCGAATTAGCCATGATTCCTATCGAAAATTCAGTGGCCGGACGCGTGGCCGATATTCACCAGTTAATGCCCCATGCGGCGCTTTATATTATCGGCGAACATTTTCAGCGTATCAATCACCATCTTCTGGTGCTGCCGGAAGCGGAAATGCATGACCTGAAAGTGGTCAGAAGCCATGAACAGGCGCTGGGACAATGCCGCCGTAATTTGCAGAACTGGGGCCTGGAATCCGTCGCCTATACGGATACCGCGGGGGCGGCGAAGCTGGTGGCAGACCTGAACGACAAATCCGTCGCCGCCATCGCTTCCTCCCTAGCAGGGGAAATTTACGGCTTGAAAAGCCTGCGCGAAGATGTGGAGGACGCCTCCCACAACACGACCCGATTTGTGGTCTTCTCCCGCACCCCCCGCCCTGCCCCCCGCGATGTGCCCTCCATGACCAGTTTCCTGTTTCAGGTGCGCAACGTACCCGCCGCGCTGTATAAAGCGCTCGGCGGTTTCGCCACCAATGGCATCAATATGACCAAACTGGAAAGCTATCAATTGGAAGGCAGTTTCAACGCCTCCCAGTTCTATGCCGATATCGAAGGGCATATAGATGATCCGAGCGTACAGCTCGCCATGGAGGAACTGGATTTTTTCACCAACGAGATCCGGGTGCTGGGCACCTACCCCATGGCCGAGTACAGGCTAAGACAGAAAGACAGGGCGTAAGGAAAAGAAAACGGCCCTCTACTCTGTCTTAGAGTGAATTGTGCATAGATTGGCACAATTCACTCTATAGACATACCACATGTCCGCCCCCGTGTCCGGCCACATGCCCTGGCAAACAAAACAAGAAAGCCCCGTTATTTACGCGTGAGCCCTGAAACATCCCGCACGGCCCCCTTATCGGCGGAAGTCGCCATCAACGCATACGCCTTGAGTGCCTTGCTGACCTTGCGTTCACGATGTTCCGTGGGCCGCCAGGCGGCGTCGCCTTTTGTTTCCATTTTCGCCCGGCGACGGGCCAGTTCCTCGTCCGTTACGGCCAGCCGAATAGAGCGGGCGGGAATATCAATGTCGATCCGGTCTCCTTCTTCCACCAGCGCAATGGTGCCGCCGGCGGCAGCTTCGGGGCTTACATGGCCGATGCTGAGGCCCGAGGTGCCTCCGGAAAACCGCCCGTCGGTGATCAGGGCGCAGGCTTTGCCAAGCCCCATGCTTTTCAGGAACGATGTGGGATAAAGCATTTCCTGCATGCCGGGGCCGCCTTTGGGACCTTCATAACGGATCAGCACTACATCGCCTTCCTTGATCTCGCCGCCGGTAATGGCTTTCACGGCACTGTCCTGACTTTCAAAAATCCGGGCCGGGCCGGAAAATTTCAGGATGCTTTCATCAACGCCCGCCGTTTTCACAATACAGCCGTCTTCGGCCAGATTGCCATACAACACCGCGAGGCCGCCATCCTTGCTGTAGGCGTGGTCCACAGCACGAATACAGCCTTCTTCCCTGTCCAGGTCAAGATCAGGGAAACGTTTATTCTGGGAAAAGGCGGTCTGGGTCGGCACTCCCCCGGGCGCGGCCCGGTAAAATTCCTTGATCTTCTCATCCGGTGACGTCATGACATCAAAATAGTCGATGGCTTCGCCCAGACTGTCGGCGTAAACGGTCGGCGTGTTCCGGTGAATCAGCCCGGCGCGCGCCAGTTCACCCAGAATGCCCATGATGCCCCCCGCCCGATGGACATCCTCAATATGGTATTTTTCACTCATCGGCGCCACTTTACAGATATTGGGCACCTTACGGCTCAGCCGGTCAATATCCGCCATGGTAAAGTCCACTTCGGCCTCCTGCGCGGCAGCCAGAATATGCAATACCGTATTGGTGGACCCGCCCATGGCAATGTCCAGCGTCATGGCATTTTCGAACGCCTTGAAATTGGCCACAGCGCGCGGCAGGACACGCTCGTCATTTTCCAGATAATATTTCTTGCAGTTGTCCACAATACGCCGCGCCGCTTCCAGAAACAGATCCCTGCGATCCGCATGGGTGGCCAGCACCGTGCCGTTGCCGGGCAGGCTGAGCCCCAGCGCCTCGGTCAGGCAGTTCATGCTGTTGGCGGTGAACATGCCGGAACAGGACCCGCAGGTGGGACAAGCGGAGCGTTCCACCCGGGCCACCTCCTCATCGCTGACATTGGGGTCGGAACCCATGACGATGGCGTCCACCAGGTCAAGACCATGGTCGATGCCTTCCGCCTTGCCCGCCTCCATGGGCCCGCCGGACACAAAAATCGCCGGAATGTTAAGGCGCAGGGCCGCCATCAGCATACCGGGGGTGATCTTGTCACAGTTGGAAATACACACCATGGCGTCGGCGCAATGGGCCTCGACCATATATTCCACGCTATCGGCGATAATCTCCCGGCTCGGCAGGGAATACAACATGCCGTCATGCCCCATGGCGATACCGTCATCCACGGCAATGGTGTTAAACTCCTTGGCGATCCCGCCATGTGCTTCGATTTCCCGCGCCACCATCTGGCCCAGATCCTTCAGATGCACATGCCCGGGCACAAACTGGGTGAAACTATTGACCACCGCGATGATGGGCTTTCCGAAATCCTTTTCCTTGACGCCCGTGGCGCGCCACAAAGCCCGCGCGCCGGCCATATTGCGGCCGTGAGTAGAGGTTTTCGAACGATAATCCGGCATGATCTGGTCCTTTTGGTGGTTTCTTGGTTCTCAGGTGGCTATAGCCTATTAGGCAACACTTGCATCATAAGTCAAGAAGAAGAAGATCACCGCCCTTCCTCCACCCATTTTTCAATCAGATGGCGAGCAATAGCGATGGGGTAAGGGACCAGACGCAGTTTATCCGTCCCCCCGGTGATCAACAGATGCCGCGCCTGATCGCGACTGACCCAAATGGCCTGTTCCAGTTCGCCGGAATTCAGGATGATGTCCTCGCTTTGCGCTTCAGCAAACAAACCGACCATCAGGCTGGACGGAAACGGCCAGGGCTGGCTTTTGACATATTCCACCTTGCCCACCCTTATCCCCACTTCCTCCAGGACTTCACGGCGGCAGGCATCTTCCAGGGTTTCTCCCGGTTCCACAAATCCGGCCAGCGCCGAAAAATTTCCTTCCGGCCAGCCTGGACTGCGGCCCACCAGCATCTTATCCTCCCTGTAGACCAACATGATCACCACCGGATCGGTGCGCGGAAAATGCTGAGCCGCGCAGGCCGGGCACCGACGCACATAGCCCGCCTGTACCATCCGGGTTGGCGCCCCGCAATTGGCACAAAAACGATGCCGGGCATGCCAGTCCAGAAGGGACTTGGCCTTGCCCAAAAGTGCCGGCACCGGGGAATAGTTCTGGGCAATCATCTGTAAGGCCACGGAACGCACGTCAATGAATTTCGCGGCCTTGCTTTCCGCTTCTTCCTTTTTGACCTCCCCTGTCACATCCACTGCAAAAATCGCCATTTCCCCCATGAGCCCCAGAAACACCGCTGCATCCAGAGCCGCTTTGGGGACGTCTTTCACCTCTAAAAACCCCGGCATAAGCCCCTCCGGCCGGCTGACATCCATCAGGGGGCGCAGATCATGAAACAGAAGATAAAGGCTGGTCGGGTCTTGTTTGCGGGCTTTGATCCAGGCCTCATCGCCCCGCAAATGATCTGCGGGATCCAGCGGAAACCCCGAAAAGGCACAGGGTTCGATATAAAGGCGACGGTTTGACATGATGCTCTCCTTGACAGCTGTCACACTGCCACAACACCGGGCGGTTTTCCAGCACCCAGCAGAACGTTCTGAATTTCTTCTTGAATTATGATATAAAAAGGACCATATAAAGCCCCGAGAGATTGGCGGACGGGTACGCTCGCCAACCCGGTCAGGCCCGGAAGGGAGCAGCCGTAACGAGACAACTCGGGTCGTTCAATCTCTCACTCGACTTTCCCTTTTGCTTCACTTTACCAGTTCTGAAGCTGAAAGTTTTTTGGTGTTCCGGCGAAGAACCTGCTGAGCAGTGGTTCTGATGCCGTCAATATGTTCCAGCAAATCAGGGTGTACGCTGGCTCCCATTGGATCTAGGATAAAATCGATTCCCTCTCGCCGCGCCAGCTTGGCGGCGGGGACAAAATCGCTGTCCCCCGACAACAAAATAATCTGATCAACAAGTTTCTTATAAGCAAGTGAGGCAATATCCAGACCAATTTTCATGTCCACGCCTTTTTGTTGCGTGTTGTAGCTAAAATCATTATCCGTCACATTCCGGAAGTCGATTTTCCCCTGGATTAGTTCTTTTGTTTTATTCGGTTTCAACAACCAGTTCTTTCTGTCAGTAAGCCATCCAAGCCGCAACGCTATTTTTCTTTGTTGGACAAGCTCCTGATGTAGCTGTTTCCTAAAAATGAATGTTTCGGACTTACTGAAATCAAAATTTTTCTTCGAAACAGGTAACTGAACTCTCTTTTCCAAAGGTGGACAATCATAGAAAAAGATACGGTACAGATCGTATTCGATTTTTCTTTTGCGTTGGGAAAGGTGCTCAATACACATGGAATGCAGGTTTTTCGCCATTTGACCCGGAGTATGGTCCTTTGGGTCAGTAAAAACTGTAAAATACCTCCTGACGAAGAACCCCCCATCCACAAAAATTGCCGTTTTCATTATCCCCCCAAATCAATAACCCCCAGGGCAGATTACCGTTGGATTAACGAGTCTCGGTAACGTGCAGCTGGGGGCCGGATCTCATAAGTTATAAATAAACATTTTTAAGATTTTGTAAAGCCTTTCCCTAGCAGAAAGTACACTCCAGAGAACTTCAGGAGCCTGGGCAGTGCAAGAAAATCGCAACTCCGCTATGGCAATCCCGCCTCGCTGGTTTTATAGTGAGGGGAAAAGGTCTAGAGTGAATTGAGCCACCCTATTCACAATTCACTCTAGTCTTCTGACTCTGAAATTCGTATCATATTTGTAGCAGGCTATTTGAATTTCAGAGTCAA